>Ga0209202_1001052_pt1 | contig 18106 bp, 19 predicted proteins | sample AD_UKC032_MetaG_FD_184416 | JGI IMG/M metagenome (GOLD analysis project Ga0209202, IMG submission 184416) | Active sludge microbial communities of municipal wastewater-treating anaerobic digesters from USA - AD_UKC032_MetaG (SPAdes) (version 2) | ecosystem: Engineered > Bioreactor > Anaerobic >... | reverse complement strand
GATTTCGATGGAAAGCTGCGCCTGAGCCGCTGTGACGGCAAAAAGCGACAGAACGAAGAGGATTTTTTGGAAAATCTGGGGCATGGGACTCGATTTCGTCATGGGTTCGCGCGATTCTACTCTTCAATTGGCCTGTATTTGATTGTTAGGTCGCGCTGGAATAATGAAGGGTCATCGGGTTTTGGCAGCTTGGATGATTTCTGGATGGCTCGTTCGATGGCCGCATCCAGGCCCGGATTGCCGCTTGAGCGCTTCAGTTTGATGGTTAAGACTTCACCGTCGGGAAGTTGGTTAACCTCAAATATAGCTTCTGGATTGCCTTGGATATTGGGGGGCAGCACGATATTGCCGCGTATCTTGCCGCGTATTTTGGCAGCGTAAGCATCCAGCCCCGCTTTGTTGGCGGCGGCTCGTTGCGCAGCTTCGGCCCCGGCGGCATTTGCCATCTGTTGCGCGTTGGCGTTGGGGCGCGATTTCAGTTGTGCGGTTTCGTTCGCCAGTTCCTTGCTGAAGTCGAAAGCCTTCGGCTGGGGCTTCGCTTCAGGCTTTGGCTCCAGCTTGACTTCCGGTTTCCTGGGTTCCGGCTTGAGTTCCGGTTTCTTCTCTGGCTCGGGCTTTTTCGGTTCCGGTTTTTTCGGTTCGGGTTTGGGCTCCGGCTTGGGTTCAGGCTTCTTCGGTTCGGGCTTGGGCTTCTTTTCTTCCTTGATCGCGATATCCGGTTTCACCGGCGGCGGTTCCGGCTTCGGCTCGACCTTGGGCACCGGCTTCGGCTCGGGTTTCGGTTCAGGCTTGCGTTCGGGCTCGGGCGGAGGGGGTGGCGGCGGTGGGGCGGCCTGGGTCGCCGGGGTCGGGCGGCTGGACCACAATTCGACCTCGACCACGTCCGGCTGGCTGCGTTTCCACTGTACGCCGAAGAACAGGAAGGCCAGCAGGCCGACGTGCACCAGGATGGTGAACGTCAGCGCGTACTTCCGGCCGGGTTCTTCGGGGTGTTCAAGCTGCATTGCTTACTTAATGCCAGTTTCCAAACCAACACGCTGGAAGCCGGTTTTTTTTATTTCATCCAAGGCCTCCATGACGTTTTTGTATTGCGTCGCCATATCGCCTGCGATCATGACTGGAGGCATCTTGTCGATTTCGGCGGTTTTGTAAGCGCTAAGCTCGCTTTTCAATTCCTTCAGGCTGGATAGCTTTTTCTCCGTACCGTTTGGCGAGTAAATGGAAAAAGCACCATCCTTCTTGATTTCGACCTTTACATAGCTATCCGGTTTTTTGGGTGCTGTGCCGGAAGTTGGCAGATCGACCGAACCAGTGGTCATCATCGGCGTCGTCACCATGAAGATGACGAGCAGCACCAGCATGACGTCGATGTAGGGGACGACGTTGATCTCGTTCTTGAGACGGCGCTGGCGCATCGTCTTACCTCATCTGCCGCTGGAGGATGTTCGAGAACTCTTCCATGAACGACTCGTAACGGGTGGCCAGACGGTCGATGTCATGGGCGAAACGGTTGTAGGCAAGCACCGCCGGAATCGCCGCGAAGAGGCCGATGGCGGTGGCGACCAGCGCCTCGGCGATGCCCGGGGCGACGGCGGACAGCGTCGCCTGGCCGACGTTGGAGAGGCCGCGGAAGGAGTGCATGATGCCCCAGACGGTACCGAACAGGCCGATATACGGCGATACCGAACCGACCGAGGCGAGAAAGGCGAGATGCGCTTCCAGGGCATCCATCTCGCGCTGGTAGGTGGCGCGCATGGCGCGGCGCGAACCGTCGATCACGTCCTTGGGGTCGAGGTTCTTCTGACCCTTGAGCTTGGCGAATTCGCGGAAGCCGGCTTCGAAGATGCGTTCCATGGAACCGGCGTGGTGGCGGTCGTTGACCGCGCTGTTGTAGAGATTGTTGAGGTCGCCGCCCGACCAGAAATCGCGCTCGAAGGTCTCGGTCTTGGCACGCGCCTGCTTGACCGTGTACCACTTCATGAAGATGTAATACCACGACATGAAGGAGACGCCTGCCAGCAAGGCCATGACGGCCTGCACGACCGCACTGGCGTTGAGGATCAGGTGAAGGATGGAAAGATCCTGGGTGACGTTCATTTCAGTGCTTCCAGTTTGCTGTGCAGGAATTCGGGGATCGCCGCCGGCACCATTCTGGCGATATCGACGCAGGCGATTTCGACGGTGCCGGTGACCAGCTCTTCAGCGCCGCGGCGGACATGCTGGCGGAAGACGACACGGACGCGCGTCAGCTTTTCGACTTCGAGGCCGATGGTGAGCTGGTCGTCGAGCCGGGCCGGCTTCAGGTATTCGCAGCTCGCCTTGCGCGCCATGAAAGCGATGCCGGCATCGGCGGCCAGTTGCGACTGGTCGTGGCCGACCTGGCGCATCCACTCAGTGCGGCAGCGCTCGAAAAACTTCAGGTAATTGGCGTAATAGACGACCCCGCCGGCATCGGTGTCCTCGTAATAAACGCGGACGGGAATCGAGAAGGCGTTGGGCTTCTGCTCGTGTTTCATGCTGCGATCTTACCTGACTTCACAGAAATCATTTGTAACGGTTTGTTTCCATGTCGATTATGGCGTTTTTCAAGCCGTTCGAATTCGCGCCGGAAGCTGCCCCTCATGCGTCCGAAAGCAAGTCGCGGACGACGGCGCTGTTCGGCTCGGCCAGGCCGAGGTGGCGGTAGATGGCCGGCGTCGCGATGCGGCCGCGCAGGGTGCGCTGCAGGTAGCCTTGCTGGATCAGATAAGGTTCGAGCACGTCCTCGATGGTGTCGCGCGCCTCGCCGATGGCGGCGGCGAGGTTGTCGACGCCGACCGGGCCGCCGCCGAACTTGTCGATCACCGCCGAGAGCAGCTTGCGGTCCATGATGTCCAGCCCCGCCGGGTCGACGTCGAGCATCAGCAGCGCGGCATCGGCGACGGCGCGGGTGATCTGGCCGTTGGCCCTGACCTCGGCGTAGTCGCGCACGCGGCGCAGCAGGCGGTTGACGATGCGCGGCGTGCCGCGCGCCCGTTTGGCGATCTCCAGCGCGCCGTCGGGGTCGATCGGCGCGCCGAGCAGGGTGGCTGAGCGGCTGACGATGCTCTGTAGTTCCTGCGCGTTGTAGAACTCCAGCCGGGCGACGATGCCGAAGCGGTCGCGCAGCGGGTTGGTCAGCATGCCGGCGCGGGTGGTGGCGCCGACCAGCGTGAACGGCGGCAGGTCGAGCTTGACCGAACGCGCGGCCGGGCCTTCGCCGATCATGATGTCGATCTGGAAGTCTTCCAGTGCCGGGTAGAGGATTTCCTCGACCACCGGGCTCAGGCGGTGGATTTCATCGATGAACAGCACGTCGTGCGGTTCGAGGTTGGTCAGGATGGCGGCAAGGTCGCCGGCGCGTTCGAGCACCGGGCCCGAAGTCTGGCGCAGGTTGACGCCCATTTCGTGGGCGACGATGTGGGCCAGCGTCGTCTTGCCCAGTCCCGGCGGCCCGAAGAGCAGCACGTGGTCGAGCGAATCGCCGCGCTGCCGGGCGGCCTGGATGAAGATTTCCAGCTGTTCGCGAATCTTGACCTGGCCGGTGTAGTCGGCCAGGCGCTTGGGGCGCAGCGCGCGTTCGAGCGCCTCTTCCTGCGCCGATTTGGAATTCGGGGCAATGATGCGGTCGACCGCAGCAAGCTTGTCGGTTTCGATCATGCGGGCTGTTCCTCGTCTTGCGTCCAGCGGCCGAGCAGCATGTGGCCGAGGGCCAGCAGCACCGGGCCGAGAAAGATGCCGATGAAGCCGAAGACCAGGATGCCGCCGATCACGCCGAGCGCGATGAGCAGGATCGGTATGCCGGCGCCGCGCGCCATCAGGACCGGCTTCAGGAAATTGTCGATGCTGCTGATGACGAAGATGCCGTAGAGCACCATGAAAATCGCCCAGCCGGTCTCGCCCTGGTTGTAGAGCCAGGCGGCGGCGCCACCCCAGATCAGCGGCGGGCCGACCGGGATCATCGACAGGAAGAAAGTGGCGAAACCGAGCAGCATGGCGCTCGGCACGCCGGCGATCAGGAAGCCGAGCATCGCCACCGTGCCTTGCGCCACCGCCGTGCCGACGATGCCGAGCATGACGCCGACCACCGTGCCGCGTGCCCGCTCGATCATTTCCTCGCCGAGGTCGCCGCCCAGCTTGCGGGCGCCGACATAGAGGGCGTGGGCGATCTTCTCGCCGTCGCGGTAGAGGAAGAAGATGACGAACAGCACCAGCGCCAGTTGCAGCAGGCCGTTGCCGGCGATCTTGCCGGTGGCCAGCGCCAGGCGGCGGGCGGGGTCGACCAGTTGCTTGAGCAGGGTGTTGAGCTCGGTGCGATTGCTGGCCAGGCGGTGGTAGCTGGCTTTTATTTCGCTGCCGACGAGCGGTATGTCGTCGAGGAATTTCGGCGGCTCGGCCGGCAGGCCCTGCTCGACCTGCGGGCGGAACTGCTCGACCAGCTTGTCGGCGCTGCTGACCAGGCTGCCGACCAGGAAAGTCATCGGTACCAGAATGACCAGTATCAGCAGCAAGGTCATCAACGAGGCGCCCAGCGTATTGCGTCCGCCGACGCGCGGCAGCAGTTTTTCCGAATAGACACCCCAGGTGCAGATCCACAGTACGAAGGCGAACAGGATGGCGCCGATCATCGGCAGCAGCACCGCCACGCAGCCGATGATCAGCAATGCGACAAGGGCGATCTGGGCCAGGCGTTTGGGGTTTTCTTCGGTGAACACGCCCTAGACCTTGGAAAGCAGCTTGAGCGCCTGGCGGATGCCGTCGGACGTGCCGATATCGGGCGGCAGCTGCTTCATCGCCGACGCCGCTTCCTTCTCGTTGTAACCGAGGGCAAGCAGGGCGTTGGAAATGTCCTGTTTTGCGTCGTCGACCGCAGCAGGTAAGGAAACGCCGGTAGTTTCGGCCAGCTTGCCCTTCAGTTCGAGCAACAGGCGCTCGGCGGTCTTCTTGCCGATGCCGGGAATCTTGATCAACCGGCCGAGTTCCTGCTGCGCCACCGCCGCCGCCAGGTCGCCGACCGACAGGCCGGAGAGCACCGATAGCGCGGTACGCGCACCGATGCCGGAGACTTTCAGCAACTGGCGGAAGGCGAAACGCTCGGCTTCGCTCAGAAAGCCGTAGAGATAATGACCATCCTCGCGCACCGCGAAATGGGTCAGCAGCGTAACCTTCTCGCCGCCCGCCGGCAGGTTGTAGAAGGTGCTCATCGGCACGTCGAGCTCGTAGCCGACGCCGTTCACGTCGAGCACGATCTGCGGGGGATTTTTTTCGGCCAGCAGGCCGGTCAGTCGTCCAATCATTCCGCCATGTTAACCGATCAGCCGCCCGCCGCGGACGCGAAAACCGGCCGTCGCCAGCGCGCCCAGTCCCTGCCCGCCGTGCGCGTGGCAGATGGCGCAGGCCAGCGCGTCGGCTGCATCGGCGGTCGGCGCACCGGGCAGATTCAGGAGCCTGACCACCATGTGCTGCACCTGTTCCTTGGCCGCCTTGCCCTGCCCGACCACCGCCTGCTTGACCTGCAGGGCGGTGTATTCCGCCACCGGCAGCCCGGCATGGACCAGCGCGCTGAGTGCCGCGCCGCGTGCCTGGCCGAGCAGCAGCGTCGATTGCGGGTTTACATTGACGAAGACCTTTTCGATGGCCGCCTGATCCGGTGCGTAGGTGGCGATGACTTCGGAGATGCCGGCGAACAGCGTCTTGATGCGCTCCGGCAGCGACTGCTTGTCGTTCGACTTGATGCAGCCGCTCGCCACATAGACGAGCTGGTTGCCGTGCTTCTCGATGACGCCAAAGCCGGTCACGCGCAAACCCGGATCGATGCCCAGAATGCGCGGGGCCCTCATTTTGCCGGCCGCGCCACCAGATAGACACCGCTGACCGCGAGCAACATGCCGGCTGCTGCGGTCAACGTCAGTTTTTCACCGAAAATGACCCAGGCGATCAGGGCGGTGCTTAACGGTGTCAGGTAGAACAAACTGGCCACGTTCACCGCGCTGCCGCTGCGAATCAGCAGGTTGAGCAGGCTGATGGCGCCGATCGATAGCACCAGCACCAGCCAGCCGAGGGCGAAGACGAACTGGCCCGTCCACTCGATCCGGAAGTCCTCGAACAGGGCGATGGCGATGGCGGTCACGACGGCGGTCGGCACGAACTGGATCACCGAGCCGGTACGCAGATCGAATTTGGCGCAGAAACGTTTCTGGTAGAGGGTGCCGGCGGTGATGCCGAGCAGCGCGACGAGCGCCGGGATCAGCATCGGCCCCAGCGCCGCCTCGCCGAACTTGCCGGAAACCACCAGTCCGACGCCGATGAAGCCGAGCGCCAGCCCGCCCCACTGGCGGCCACTGACTTTCTCGCCGAGCAGCCAGCCGGCGCCGAAAGCCGTCAGTAGCGGCTGCATGCCGACGACCAGCGCTGTCACCCCCGCCGGCAGGCCATGCTTGATGGCGACGAACACCCCGCCGAGGTAGATGGCATGGACCAGCACGCCGGAGACGCCGATGTGCAGCCACTGCGCCGGATCTTTCGGCCACGGGGCGCGGGTGGCCAGCGCGATCAGCAGCATCAGGGCAATCACGAAGCCGTAGCGCGTGAGCAGGAAGGACAGTGGCTCGGCGTACGGCAGGCCGTACTTGGCGCCGATGAAGCCGGTGCTCCACAGGAAGACGAAAAGGAAGGGGTAGAAGCGCTGCATCAGGCCCGAGACGGCGCGCGCGCCTCAGCTATCAGTCGCAAGTGGCCCGACAACTGGCCGGGTCGGCCGCGCACGCCTTTTCGTCGACGACGGCGCAGGCGCCCTTGGTCCGGTAGGTGAGGCTGATCTCGTTCGGGTAGCTGCACACCAGCTTGTTCAGCTTGCCCTGACGGACGACTTTCATCCCGCTCGCCCTGAGCGCCTTGAATTTCTCTGCCGGCAGGTCGCACGAAACGTAGCCGTCGAAAACGCCGTCCGCCGATTCCCAGCGTGCCACGTTCTTCATCTTGCGGTAATCCGCGTAGCGCACGCAGGAGTCGGTTTCGTTGGCGTAAGCCTTGGCGTTGTCGCTGCAATAGCCGGTGTAGGTGTATTGCAGCTCCTCCTCGCTCGGGCAGGCGTTGACCTGCACCGCGCTGGCCAGATCGGGACACGACAGGCTGCCCGCCGCGGCCGTCAGGCTCACGGAGGTCAGCAGTGCGAAAAGGGAAAGCCGGCGCAGATACATGGGGGCTTCTTGCGCCTATTCGTCCATCACGGCGGTGGTGTAGATCTCCTGCACGTCGTCCAGGTTCTCCAGCGCGTCGAGCAGTTTCTGCATCCTGACCGCCTCGTCGCCGGTGAACACGTTTTCACCTTCCGGCTTCATCGTCACCTCGCCGAATTCCGGCTTGAAGCCGGCGGCTTCCAGTGCGTCCTTGACGGCGATGAAATCGGCCGGGCCGGTGATGACCTCGATCGAACCGTCGTCGTTGGTCGCCACGTCCTCGGCCCCGGCCTCGATGGCGGCATCCATCAGCGCCGCTTCGTCGGTACCGGGGGCGAAGATCATCTGGCCGCAGTGCTTGAACTGGAAAGCCACGCAGCCGTCGCTGCCCATGTTGCCGCCGTACTTGGAAAAGGCATGGCGAACTTCGGCCACCGTGCGCACCTTGTTGTCGGTCAGGCAGTCGACCATGATCGCTGCGCCGCCTATGCCGTAGCCTTCGTAGCGGATCTCGACGTACTCGACGCCTTCGAGTTCGCCGGTACCTTTCTTGATGGCGGTGTCGATCTTGTCCTTGGGCATATTGACGCCCTTGGCCTTGTCGACCGCGACGCGCAGGCGCGGGTTGAAGCCGACGTCGCCACCGCCCATCTTGGCGGCGACGGTAATTTCCTTGGCGATCTTGGAGAAGGCGGCGCCTCGCTTCTCGTCCTGGCGACCTTTACGGTGCTGGATATTGGCCCATTTGGAATGACCAGCCATGCTGTTTCCCTGAATGCAAATAACGAAGAAGGCGAGATTTTACCCGCCCCGAGGCTTCTCGTCAGAAGAGCATTTCGTGCGGCGTGTCACGCCATGCAGCAAGCGGGATTTCCCCCATCTCGCCAGCCAGCTGCCGTTTCTTTATGTAAGGAGCGATTCAATCGATACGAATCGATATACTCGGCACTAATCCCATCGCTGCTGATAGGAGAAAGTCGGGAGCTTCCAGCTAAAACGCAGCGCCAGCATGCGAAATCCAAAGCCGATGACGAAACACACCGCCGTATTGAGGTCAGTATCGATGCCCAATGACCTCAAGGCGAGAAACAGGACACAAACAAAGAGAGAGACGCTTGCATAAAGCTCCCGGCAAAAAACTACCGGCACCTGATTGCAAAGCACATCGCGCAGAATACCCCCGGATATCCCGGTCAGCATGCCGGCCATGATGATTACAACAACAGGGTAATCAAGTTGCAGGGCTACATTGCAGCCAATTAGGGAGAAGGCGACCAACCCCATCGCATCCAGCATCAGAAAGACACTTTTCATGTGATGCATGAACCTGGCGAGCAAGGTTGTAGCCAAACCCGCCAGGATAACGAGATACACGTATTCGGGATGTTGAGTCCAGCCAATTGGAAAATTGCCAAGAATCACATCCCGGATGGTTCCACCACCAAGGGCTGTCACAAACGCAATCACGGCCACCCCGAAGATGTCCATGTTGCGACGTCCTGCCGCCAGCGCACCGGACATGGCTTCGGTAGTGATGGCGACCAGGTAGATGATCAACAAGAGGTCGGATTGCTTGGTGGCGAGCGGCTGAAAAACGTGGATGAGACTTTCTAACATCAGGACAGACTCCGTCAAACATCAGAAGACTCGAATTGAGTCTTCCGTGACGCCTCTCCCCCTGTCCTTTTACCTGAGAGTTTCAGCCCAATAAGGGCCTGCCCCTTCGGTGAGTTCCAAGCGCCTAAGCGCTTGGAACTTCTCTCCAGCCGGCGAATCAATTCTGCGGTTCAGCATGCCTGAGCGATTATGGGAGTTTGCGCCTTCGGCGGAGTTCGCGAATCCGGAACTCTCTCTCCCGCAGAGGTCGGCATTATGCAAGCCCGGAGGATTGCGTGTCAATCAGGGGCAATCGTTGTGTGTGAGCAGTGCGTCTGCACTAAAACGCGGTCGAAGAACCCCTGCCATTGCATGAAATTTCAACGGCCCGTTAACGAAGTGCCATCCCGGCGTTGCTAGAATGCCGAGATACTTTTCCAGCAGGAGTCAGCCGCCATGTCCGAACCCCTCTATCTCGCCAAGTCCGCAGACGGCTACCCGGCGCTACTGCCGCAGATGGCCAACCGCCACGGCCTGATCACCGGCGCCACCGGCACCGGCAAGACCGTGACCCTGCAGTCGATGGCCGAGCGCCTGTCGTTTGCCGGCGTGCCGGTCTTCATGGCCGACGTCAAGGGTGACCTCTCGGGCATGGGCGCCGCCGGCGTCGTCACGCCCAAGCTGGAGGCCCGCCTCAAGGATCTCGGACTCGAAGGCTTCGCGCCCTACGCCAACCCGGTCGCCTTCTGGGACGTCTTCGGCCAGGGCGGCGTGCCGGTGCGCGCCACGGTGTCCGACATGGGGCCGCTGCTGCTCGCCCGCCTGCTCAACCTGAACGACACCCAGGGCGGCGTCCTGCAACTGGTCTTCAAGATCGCCGACGACCAAGGCCTGCTGCTGCTTGACCTCAAGGACCTGCGTGCCATGGTCCAGCATGTCGGCGACAACGCCAAAATCTTCACCACCGAATACGGCAACGTCGCCTCGGCGTCGATCGGCGCCATCCAGCGTGGCCTGCTGACCCTCGAAGAACAGGGCGGCGACGTCTTCTTCGGCGAGCCGATGCTCAACATCAACGACCTGATGAAGGTCGATGAAAACGGCCGCGGCGTCATCAACGTGCTGTCCGCCGAAAAGCTGGTGCAGGCCCCGGCGCTCTACTCCACCTTTCTGCTCTGGCTGCTCTCCGAACTCTTCGAGCAGCTGCCGGAGGCCGGCGACCTCGACAAGCCCAAGCTCGTCTTCTTCTTCGACGAAGCCCACCTGCTGTTCACCGACGCCCCGCAGGCGCTCACCGACAAGGTCGAGCAAGTCGTCCGCCTGATCCGCTCGAAGGGGGTCGGCGTCTATTTCGTCACCCAGAACCCGCTCGACGTTCCGGAAAAGATCCTCGGCCAGCTCGGCAATCGCGTCCAGCACGCCCTGCGTGCCTTCACCCCGCGCGACCAGAAGGCTGTCCAGGCGGCAGCGCAGACCATGCGCGCCAACCCGAAATTCGACGCCGCCACGGTGATCACCGAACTCGGTGTCGGCGAGGCGCTGGTTTCCTTCCTCGATGAAAAGGGCCGCCCGACCGTCGTCGAGCGCAGCACCATCTTCCCCCCCGCTTCCCGACTTGGCCCGCTGACCGCCGACGAACGCCAGGCGATGATCCAGGCCTCGCCGCTGCTCGCCACCTACGGCCAGACCGTCGACCGCGAATCGGCCTTCGAAATTCTGCGCGGCAAATCGGCCGCCGCCCAGCCCGCCCCCGGCGCCATTCCGGCGCCGCCGGCCGGCAGCGGCGCTCCCGATGCCAACGACTGGGGCAATCACGGCGGCCAGGCGCCCCAGCCCCGCCCTGCACCACAGCCGCGGCAAAGCGCCCCGGCCCCGCAGTCATCGGGCGGCGGCATCCTTGACAGCATCGGTGATCTGCTTGGTGGTACTACCGGCCCGCGCGGCGGTCGTCGCGAAGGCGTGCTGGAGAGTGCCGCAAAAAGCGCCGCTCGCGGCATGGCCGGCACTGTCGGCCGCGAAGTCGGCCGGCAGATCCTGCGCGGGGTGCTGGGGTCGATACTCGGCGGCAAGCGCTAGGTAAATTCGGTCTGCCATTCCCGGCGCTGTGCCGGGCCAAACGCTGGCGCAGGGCTTGCCTGCGCCAGTTTCATTTTCGGGTCTTTTTGCCGGTCGACCGCAGCAGGCATCGGGGCGCTTTGTCAGCGAAAGAAACGGAGAATTTTCGGCCACCCGGCGTAAAATAAGTATTTTCTTATTTACAATGGAGCCAGCCATGAAAGCCTTTCTCTCGATCACCCTGCTGCTCGCTGCGCTGCCCGCCCTAGCGCAGGACATCGGTGCCCTGACCGCCGAGACCAAGAAGACCGTGCTGCCGGTCGTCCCCAAGGTGGTCAATGCCATGCAGGAAGCGGTGGCCGAGAGGGGCGTCGCCGGGGCGATTCCGGTGTGCAAGGAGCAGGCGCCGGAACTGATCAAGGAGAAGCGCAAGGAAACCGGCTGGGACATTCGCCGCGTCAGCCTGAAGACTCGCAATGCCGAGCGCGCCACGCCCGATCTCTGGGAAGCTCGCGTGCTCGCCGATTTCGACATCCGTGCCGCCAATGGCGAGAAGCCGGAGACGCTGGAAAAGAGCGAGATCGTGAGCATCGACGGCAAGCCGGTGTTCCGCTACATGAAGGCGCTGCCGGTCGGCGAGGTCTGCCTGAAGTGCCACGGCCCGGTCGAGGGGCTGGATGCCGGCCTAAAGGCGAAGCTGGGCGAGAGTTACCCGCACGACCAGGCCACCGGCTACAGCCAGGGCCAGATCCGCGGCGCGCTGACCGTCAAGCGTCCGCTGTAAGCGCCTGCGCCCTGCCCTTTTCGGCGAGATGGTCGAACAGGGCGGCGGCCGCCGGCGACAGCGCCGCGCGCGAACGCGTGCATAGCTGCAGGTCGCGCGGCGCCCACGGGTCGCTGATTTCGACTGTTTTCAGCCCGTCAACCGCAGCAACCGACGAACGGGGCACCATGCCGATACCGACGCCGGCCGCGACCATGCGGCAGACGGCGTTGAAGCTGCGAACCTGGATGCGGACGTCGAGCCGGCCGCCGAGGCGGGCGGCGTGGTTCATCATGAAGGTGTGGATGGCGCTGCCGGCGTGCAGGCAGACGAAGGGTTCACCGAGCACGTCGGCGAAGGCCGTCGCCGCCTGGCCGGCCAGCGCATGGCCGGCGGGAACGACGAGGACCAGCCGGTCCTGCCGGTAAGGGCGCGTTTCGAGGCTGCCCGGCCCGCTCTCGGCGGCGACGACGCCGATATCCACCTGCCCCGCCGCCACCGCCTGGACGATCGCCGGACTCGGCTGCTCTTCGAGGCTGACACGGATGCGCGGATGTTCGCGCAGGAAGTCGCCGAGATCTTCCGGCAGGAAACAGTTGATCGCGTTGGTGTTGGCGAACACCGTCACCTGGCTGGCGACGCCGCTGGCGTAGGGGGCGAGGTCGGCGTGCATCTGTTCGAGCTGGGCGAAGACCTGGCGGGCGTGACGGAGCAGCGATTCGCCGGCCGCCGTCGCTGTCAGGCCGCGCGCGTGGCGGGCGAAGAGCGGCACGCCGAGGGCGGCTTCGAGCTGGGTCAGGCGATGGCTGGCCGACGACGGCGCGAGATGCACCTGCGCCGCAGCGCGGGTCAGGCTGCCGCTGTCGGCGATGGCGGCGACCAGCCGCAGGTCGGGAAGGTCGTAATACATGGTTTCGTCTGTATCGAATGCTTGCTTTCAATAATACCAATTGTCCCGCCCGTCATTCACGTATTCAATGGCGTCCGGGATGTCTTTATTTCTGGCGGAAACGGGTGAATTGGTATGAATCGAACGGGCGTGTTGTCAGTCATCGGGGCCTGGCCCTCGGTCGTCGGCCTGCGCCGGGGAGGCGCGGCGATGCTTGAGCGGCACGGTCATCGTCTCGGCCTGTGGCTGGCGCTCGGCGCCGCCTTCGGCTTTTCGTTCAAGGCCATTTTCGTCAAGCTGGCCTATGCCGTGCCGCAGGCGGTGCCGGTCGATGCCGTGACGCTGCTGTCGCTGCGCATGGTTTTCGCGCTGCCGGTCTTCCTCTGGGTTGGTTTCCATTCGAGCCGCGCCGCGCCGCCGCTGTCGCGCCGCGACTGGCTGCTGCTGACGGCGCTCGGCCTGCTCGGCTACTACGGCGCCAGCATCCTTGACTTCGTCGGGTTGCGCTACATCACCGCCGGGCTGGAACGGCTGATCCTGTTCACGTACCCGACCCTGACCGTGATGATCGGCGTCCTGTTCATGGGCAAGCAGCTGTCGGGGCGCGAGGTCGCGGCGCTGGTGCTGTCGTACGCGGGGATCGGCCTGGCCTTCGCGCATGACCTGAAGTTCGCCGGCGAAACGCGGGTCGTGCTGATCGGCGCCGCCTTCGTCTTCGCCTCGTCGCTGTCGTATGCCTTCTACCTGGCCGGCAGTGCGCCGATGATCCAGCGCCTCGGCGCCGCCCGCTTCACGGCGCTGGCGATGCTGGTGTCGACGGCGGCGACACAACTGCATTTCTTCGCCACCCAGCCGTTGACCGCGCTCGTCCAGCCGCTGCCGGTCTATTTCTACGGCGCGGCGATGGCCCTCTTCTCGACCGTGCTGCCGGTCTTCATGCAGTCGGCGGCGATCCGCCGCATCGGCTCGGCACGGGCGGTGCTGGTCGGCACCATCGGCCCGATCCTGACCATCTTCTTCGGCTGGTGGTTACTGTCCGAGCCGATTTCGCTGGCGCAGATCGCCGGCGCTGGGCTGGTGCTGATCGGGGTGTTGCTGGTTTCACGCCGCTGACCGGTAAGCAGGCGCTCGCTTCGCACCGCATCCGGATTCCCGGCGCGCTTGCTGTCGGGCGCTCTGGGTTAGAATCTCCGCATGATCGGAATTCTCCTCATTACCCACGGCAGCTACGGCGAGGCGCTCGTGCAGAACGCCTGCCACGTGCTGAACAAGCGTCCGGTCCAGCTCAACCAGCTCGGGGTCGCCGCCCAGGACGATCCGCTCGACCTGCTGCCGCTGGCCCGCCAGATGCTGAATCTGGTCGACAACGGCAAGGGGGTGCTGGTGCTTACCGACATCTTCGGCGCCACGCCCGCCAATCTGGCGCTCAAGCTGCTCGAACCGGGGCGCGTCGAAGGCATTGCCGGGGTCAATCTGCCGATGCTCATGCGCGCCCTGACCTATCGCGAACGGGGCATGGAAATCTTGCTCACCCGTGCCATCGCCGGTGGGCGCGATGGCGTACTCAACATGCAGGACCACTGAAAAGATGCTGACCAGAGAAACCGAAATCATCAACAAGCTCGGCCTGCATGCGCGGGCCTCGGCCAAGCTGACCCAGCTCGCCGGCAAATTCAAGTGCGAAGTCTGGATGGCCAAAGGCAGTAGGCGGATCAACGCCAAGAGCATCATGGGGGTCATGATGCTGGCCGCCGGCAAGGGCTCGAAGGTGACGCTGGAGACCGACGGTGCCGACGAGCAGGAAGCGATGGACGCGTTGCTGGCCTTGATTGCCGACTATTTTGGCGAAGGAGAGTAAGGGCATGAGCTTTACCCTGCATGGTCTGGGTGTCTCCGGCGGCATCGCCATCGGGCGGGCCATGCTCATGTCGCACGCGACGCTCGAGGTGTCGCACCTGACCATTGCACCACGCATGGTCGACAAGGAAATCGCCCGCTTCGACGCGGCCATCAAGGCGGTCAAAAGCGAACTGGAGACGATGAAAGAGACGACCGAGCACGCGCCGGCCGAGCTCGCCGCCTTCATCGACATCCACACCATGTTCCTCGAAGACCCGGAGCTGGTCGACAAGCCGCGCGAGATCATCCGCGAGCGCCGCTGTAACGCCGAATGGGCGCTGGTGCAGCAGATGGAGGATCTCGTCGAGCAGTTCGAGCAGTTCGAGGACCCTTACCTGCGCGAACGCAAGTTCGATGTCGTGCAGGTTGTCGAGCGGGTGATCAAGGAATTGCTCGGCCACCCCGGTCGCGCCGTGATGAAGACCGCCAAGGGCGTCACCGAGGAGATGCTGATCGTCGTCGCCCACGACCTGTCGCCGGCCGACGTCATCGCCTTCAAGGATCACCGCTTCGCTTCCTTCATCACCGACGTCGGCGGCTCGACCTCGCACACCGCGATTCTCGCGCGCAGCCTGGCGATTCCGTCGGTGGTCGGCATGGAGAGCGCCCGCTCGCTGATCCGCGACGGCGAGCAGCTGATCGTCGATGGCAAGCGCGGTGTCGTCATCGTCAATCCCGATATCCGCGTGCTGGAGGAGTACCAGCTTCGCAAGCACCAGATCGAGCTCGAAAGATCCAAGCTCAAGCGGCTGAAGACGGCAAAATCGCAGACTATCGACGGCGTCGACATCCAGCTGTTCGCCAACATCGAGTTGCCGGGCGATGTGCCGGGGGCGCTCGAAGCCGGCGCCGAGGGCATCGGCCTGTTCCGCACTGAATTCCTCTTCCTCGACCGCGGCGACATGCCCGACGAGCAGGAGCAGTACGAGGCCTACAAGAAAGTGGTCAAGGGCATGGCCGGGCGCCCGGTCACCATCCGTACCTTCGACCTCGGCAACGACAAGGATATCCGCCCCGACAACAACTTCGGCGATCGCGTCCAGACCAATCCGGCCCTTGGGCGCCGTGCCATCCGCCTGTCGCTGGCCGAGCCGCGCATGTTCCAGACGCAGTTGCGCGCCATCCTGCGCGCCTCCAAGCACGGGCCGATCAAGCTGCTGATCCCGATGCTGGCGCATGCGCACGAAATCGACCAGACGCTGGCCGCGCTCGAGCAGGCGAAATCCAGCCTGCGCGGCGAGAAAGCCGCTTTCGACGAGCACATCGAAGTCGGCGGCATGATCGAGATTCCGGCCGCCGCGCTCGCCGTCGGCCTCTTCCTGCGCCGCCTCGATTTCCTGTCGATCGGCACCAACGACCTGATCCAATACACGCTGGCCATCGACCGCTCCGACGAGCAGGTGTCCAGTCTCTACGACCCGCTGCATCCGGCGGTCCTGATGCTGCTGGCCCATACCCTGGCCAGCGCCGAGAAGGTGAACATTCCGGTTTCGGTGTGCGGCGAAATGGCCGGCGATCCTAAGCTGACCCGGCTGCTGATCGGCATGGGGCTGCGCATCTTCTCGATGCACCCGTCGCAGATCCTCGAGGTCAAGAGCCGCGTGCTGAAGGCCGAGTTCAACGAACTGGCGCCCACCGTGCGCCGCATGTTGCGCCTCGATGAACCGGGCAAGCTGCAGGAAGCGCTGGAAAAACTCAACTCCTGAGCCTGTTGCGGTCGACGCCGGAAAAAGGGCAAAAATGCCCGGCCGGCCTACGTAACTCGAACTAGACAAATTGCCGCGCGGCAATTTGTCACATTCCCGAGAAGCGACGATTCCCTGACAATCTGCGCCCGCAGAAAGACCAATAAATTCAGGGAGTATTCGATGGTGATTCGTTATCGGCCGCTGGGGGCGGCCATGGCCTTGGCTTTTTCCGGCGTCTTGCCGGCCTTGGCCGAAACCCAGGTTCTTGACACGGTGGTGGTGAAGGCGAACCGCGAAACACCCCTACCGGCTGCTGCCGGCTCGCTGGATGCCGGCGCCGTCGCCGCCCGCCGCGCCTTTGTCAGCGACACTGCGCAACTGCTCGACGACGTGCCCGGGATGAGTTTCTACAACTCCGGCGGCGTTTCCAGCCTGCCGGTGATCCGCGGCCTCAACGACGACCGCATCGGCATCCGGATCGACGGCATGGATCTCACGTCGGCCTGCGGCAATCACATGAATCCGCCGCTCTCCTACATCGCGCCGGCCAACGTCGCGCGCGCCACAGTCGTCGCCGGCATCACGCCGGTCAGCCTGGGCGGCGACAGCATCGCCGGCAGCATTATTATCGACTCGAAGACCCCCGCCTTCGCGAAGGCCGGCGAGGCGCCGCTCTACGGTGGCAGCATTTCCGCCTATTACCGCAGCAATGGCCACGCTTCCGGCGGCAGCGTCGCGGCGCAGGCGGCGACCGAGAACCTAGCGATTTCCTATACCGGGTCGATCGCCACCAGCGACAACTACAAGTCGGGCTCGGGCACCGAGGTCAAGTCCAGCGAATACGAAGCGCAGAACCACGCCATCTCGCTCGCCGCACAGGGCGACGGCAACCTGCTGGTCGCCAACCTCGGCTACCAGCACATTCCGTATCAGGGTTTTCCCAATGCGCGGATGGACATGGTCAACAACGACGCCTTCTTCGCCAATCTCCGCTACGAGGGCTTGTTCGACTGGGGCAAGCTGGAGGCGCGAGCGTATTACCAGCACACCGAACACGAAATGAATTTCCTCGCCACCAAGCGCTACAACGGGCCGGGGATGCCGAATTCCGACATGCCGATGAACACCGACGGCAAAAATCTCGGCTTCGTGCTCAAGGGCGACGTCATGCTCTCCGAGCGCGACACCCTGCGCGTCGGCGCCGAATTCCACGGCTTCCGCCTCGACGACTGGTGGCCGCCGACCAGCATGACCGGCATGGCCGCCATGATGATGGGGCCCGGCACCTTCCAGAACATCAACGACGGCAAGCGCGACCGCGCCGGCCTCTTCGCCGAATGGGAAGCGCGCTGGAACAGCCAGTGGTCCACGCTGCTTGGCGCCCGCTACGAACACGTCAGGATGGACACTGGCACCGTCCAGCCCTACTCGTTGACGTCGATGATGCAGATGGCCGACCAGCGTGCCGCCCGCATCTTCAATACCGAAGACCGCGAGCGCAACGACAACAACGTCGACCTGACCGCACTGCTGCGCTTCACGCCGGATGCGAACAGCACCTATGAGGGCGGCTACGCGCGCAAGACCCGTTCGCCCAACCTCTACGAGCGCTACACCTGGGCGCCGGGGGCGATGGCCATGTCGATGAACGGCTGGTTCGGCGACGGCAACGGCTACGTCGGCGATGTCGACCTCAAGCCGGAAGTCGCCCACACCATTTCCGCCACAGCCAGCTGGCACGACGCCGCGAAGCGCGAGTGGAATTTCGCGGTGACGCCCTACCTGACCTATGTCGACAACTACATCGACGTTCTGCGCTGCCCGACCTCGCTGGGCGGCGCCTGCACGGCGGCAAACCAGACGGTTGCCAACAACTTCGTCTACCTGCAGTTCGCCAATCAGGACGCCCGCCTCTACGGGGTCGACCTCTCCGGCCGCCTGCCGCTCGGCAGCAGTGCCTTCGGCAGTTTCACCGGACGCGGCGTGGTCGGCTACGTGCGCGGCACCAACCGCGACACCG
>Ga0209202_1001046_pt1 | contig 18201 bp, 13 predicted proteins | sample AD_UKC032_MetaG_FD_184416 | JGI IMG/M metagenome (GOLD analysis project Ga0209202, IMG submission 184416) | Active sludge microbial communities of municipal wastewater-treating anaerobic digesters from USA - AD_UKC032_MetaG (SPAdes) (version 2) | ecosystem: Engineered > Bioreactor > Anaerobic >... | reverse complement strand
CTTACTACATCGACGAAGGAGGACTGTGCAGCCGGGTCGGAGCCCATAACTGTGCTTTCGTCGAGGATTCTCATTGCCTCGCCGAGAGATGCTGCCGCGTTCAGCCGTTTGATTGTGTCACCGTATGCCAGTGCATCACCGCTGAAGAGCTCGCGGATGAAGTAGAACCTGTCATTTATGCCGATTGCTGCAGCAATATCGGTGATTGGCTTCCTGTGCATTACGGTTGAATTAACCTCCTCCTTCTTCTCTGTCTGTATCTTTTCGCCAAGGGTGCTGCCGGATGAGAAGCGGTCAGCCAGGATTGCCTTTGATTGCTCCTGGGATTTTTGTGTTGGGGCAGGATGTGCCTCAGGTGCTTTCTCCGTCATGCCGTTTGTTTCAATAATCATTTCTGCCTGCTCTACCCTGGCAGGCTCATCGGCTGGCAGGTTGGTTGTTACCTGCTCCGTCTTCTCCGGTTCCGTGGCTATGGGGGGAGCCGCCTGCGTTTTCTTTTCGTCTGCATGGGTCAGTGAAGGCAACAACCTGACCATGTCCGCAGCGCTTCTTACGCGTGACCTGGCAAGTTCTATTTCAGCCTTATCTGATCCTGATAAGTCAGAGAGCTGTTCCAGCAACGTCAACGCCTCCTCCAGATCCCTTCCAATAATGTTGACAGCTTTCAGGAAATCCATCTCGCTTTGTTTTTTTAATTATTACCGTTTTCTTTATTTTGCAAAAGTAATCAATAATAGTTTTTCGGATCCGATTTAATCATTCCACTCTGTTGAACGGGTCAATTACAATCTGAAGTATGGAGTTTCTCGAAAATTCGGTTGACCATGCCGGCAAGCGCGGATCAGTGGAAGTTATAGCCGGGTCAATGTTCTCCGGCAAGACCGAGGAGCTGATAAGGAGGCTGCGCAGGGCAATGTTTGCAGGCCTGAAGGTTGAGATATTCAAGCCTGCCGTGGATACGAGATATTCCGAAGACAAGGTTGTGTCACATGATGAGAAGTCTATCATGTCTACTCCTGTGGAGAATGCTTCAAGCATATTTCTCCTTGCCTCGGGCGTTGAGGTTGTGGGAATAGATGAGGCCCAGTTCTTTGACAACAGCCTTATCGAGGTTTGTACAATGCTTGCAGATAACGGCACCCGTGTTATTGTGGCAGGTCTTGACATGGATTTCTCGGGAAGGCCGTTCGGCCCTATTCCTGCCCTTATGGCCGTTGCAGAGTATGTAAGCAAGGTGCACGCCATCTGTGTCAGATGCGGCAACCTGGCGAATTATTCTCACCGCAAGATTAAAAGCGACAAGGTGGTTGTGCTTGGTGAGAAGGACATCTATGAGCCGCTGTGCCGCTCGTGTTACATAAAGGCTGTAAACAGGTGATACTCGGGGCCCGGGAACTGGCACACATTACAGGCGGATCGCTTACGGGAGATGACACTCTGAGAGTCACCGGAGTCATGATTGACAGCAGGGCGCCTGGGGCGGGTCCTGATATTCTTTTCATTGCCCTGCGGGGACCCAATCACGACGGTAATAAATTCATTGACCAGCAATATGCAAGGGGTGTCAGACTGTTTCTTGCTGAAACTCTTCCTTCCGGTCATCAGGAGATGCCGGGCGCCTGTTTTGTTGTGGTGAATGATACCATTGAAGCCCTGCATTCTTTTGCAAAGTGGCGCCGCGATAGCTTCAGAGGCAAAGTAATTGCCGTAACCGGAAGCACCGGCAAGACAATAGTCAAGGAATGGCTTGCGGGTGTCATGAGCAATGTTAAAAGCGTAATACGGAGTCCCAAAAGCTACAACTCACAGGTGGGTGTGGCGCTCTCCCTGATGAATATCGATGACCGCTATGAGGTTGCCGTCATCGAAGCCGGCATCTCCAGGCCAGGCGAAATGGAGAAGCTGGCACGCATAATAAAACCTGACACTGTTATTATCACAAATATAGGTGACGCCCACGGCGAAAATTTCGACGGCCGGGAAGCAATAGCTGCCGAAAAGCTCCGGCTTGCATCAGGGGCAGGTCTTGTAATCTGCAGTGCGGACGACAGTATTATAAGAAAAGAACTTGCATCCAGCTATCATGATGTTCCACTCTTTACCTGGTCACTGTCACAGCCGGATGCCTGTCTGTCAGTTGAGGTTGCTGAAAAGGGTGAAGGCGGCCAGGTTCTGCGATGTACTACAACAGACGAATCATTTGAGGCAGTGATTCAATTTGCAGACCGTGCTTCGGCGGAGAACGCAATCTCAGTCATTGCCTGCTGCCTTACAGAGAAAATACCCGTGGAGGTTATTGCAAAGGGTATTTCTGAACTTCCTGTTGTGGCAATGCGCATGGAGACAAAACGGGGCATTAACGGTTGTACACTGATAGAAGACTACTATAACTCAGATCCTGCATCTCTCGGGATGGCGCTTGACTTTCTCAGAACGCATTCAAGGGGAAAGACAACCCTCATCCTGTCCGATTTCAGGCAGATTGGCGGAGACGAAAAGAAACTTTACAAAGGTGTTGCGTCATCTGTAAGGAATGCGGGAATTGACCGTTTTATCGGGATAGGTGAGGCACTTTCACGCAATGGGGCGGAATTCCCGGCAGGATCACTGTTCTATGGCACTACTTCTGAATGTGCTGACGCCATTCGCTCTCTGCAGTTCAGGGACGAAACGATCCTCATTAAAGGTGCACGGGTATTCGGTCTTGAGCGTATCAGTGGTCTCCTGGTGAGGCAACTTCACAAGACACGCCTGGAGATAAACATGAATGCCGTGGTCCATAACCTGAATGAGTTCCGGCATCTGCTGAAGCCGGGAACGGGAATGATTGCAATGGTAAAGGCATTTGCCTACGGCTCCGGTTCAGCAGAAATTGCATCGCTCCTGGAATACAACGGTGTCAGGTATTTTGCGGTTGCCTACGCGGATGAAGGCGTTGCCCTCAGGGAGGAGGGTATAACTTCACCGGTAATGGTCATGAATCCTGATGAGAGCGTGATGGAGCTGATGATTAACAACAGCCTGGAGCCTGAGATTTACAGCATGGAGTCATTTTCGGCCTTTGCCTCAGCTGCCAGGAGATACGGTCTGCTCCATTACCCGGTTCATATAAAACTTGACACCGGGATGCACAGGCTTGGATTTGACATAAATGACCTTGATGAACTTGCCGGCAGGTTGGCAGGGCAGCAGCATCTGAAGGTGGTATCATTATTCTCACACCTGGCGGCCAGTGATGATCCGGCTCATAACGATTTTACGCACCGGCAGGCCAGGCTCCTGACGGATGCCGCCGGGAAGCTTCAGAAAGCTCTCGGTTACCCCTTCTGGCTTCATCTGCTCAACTCCTCCGGTATATCCCGCTTCCCGGAATACCAGTTTGATATGGTCAGACTGGGAATAGGCCTGTACGGGATAGGCCGTTATGAAGGTGTGACCCTCATGAATACCGGAAGGTTTGTGACTGCCGTTTCACAGGTAAGAACGGTTCCCGCAGGTGATCCGGTCAGTTATGGCTGCCGGGGTGCCTCTGACCATGAAAGACAAATAGCAGTCATACCCGTAGGTTACGCCGACGGACTGAGCAGGGAACTGGGTGACGGGAAGGGCAGTCTTTTCATAAGGGGACGCAGGGTGCCAATCATCGGAAGCATTTGCATGGATATGTGCATGGCTGATGTAACGGGCATGGATGTAAAGCCGGGCGATGAAACCGAGGTGTTTGGTGCAAACATCTCAATTGATGAAGTAGCCGCCCTGTGCAATACAATACCGTACGAAATTCTTACCTCAATACCACATAGGGTCAAAAGGATTTACGTCAACGAATAATCAGCCGAGCTGGCTTATCTTTTCAAGTCTTGACTGATCAACAATGCTGATCTTTTTCCCGTCAAGCGCAATTACAGATTCGGATGCAAACATCGAGAGCGTTCGGATTGCATTTGAGGTTGTCATGTTTGAGAAACAGGCAAGATCTTCGCGTGAGACGTAAGCCCTGATTGTCCGGCCGTCATTCTCCACCCCGTAGGTGTCGCGCAGCACAAGCAGTGATTCAGCCAGTCGTCCACGTATATGCTTCTGGGTCAGTGATATGGTTCTCCCGTTAGAAAAGGAAAGTTCCACTGCCATCATCCTCATGAGCTTCATTGAGAGATCCGGGTTGCGTTTTATAAGCTTCATGAACGGATCCCTGTCAAAGCGGCATATCCCTGAATCTTCGATAGCCACGGCCGATGCAGAGTAGGTGTTCCCGGTTATGAAAGCCGCAAACCCCAGCAGACCCTGCGGCCTGACCATTCTGATTATCTGCTCGCGTCCGCCTATTCCCTCCTTGTATACCTTGACCTTACCGGATGCCAGGCAGTAAAGCCCCGCAGGCCTGTTACCCTCGTGAAAAATCAATTCCCCCTTTTTCAACGTAATGCATGAATGATCCTGTAACAGGAACTCCTTTTCCCTGTCCGGGAGCTCCCTGAAAAGTGAAAACGGACCTTCAATGCATTGTTCAAGATACTGGTTTGTATAAAACATTTCCCCTTATGTTTAACAACATGTACAAAGATATTAAAAAAGCATATAAAAGGGAAAATTAACGTTTTTTAACACACTATCATTCAGATAGTTGAGAGTCAGGGGATAGTGTCAATGGCGGGCAGCGATAATTGGTATCCTCCGGCCGGTGCCGAAAGCTTTTGATGAAACCCGGAGTATTGGCGGGGTCTGTTTTCTCTTGAATTCGCTGGTGCGAACCAGCCTTATGACCTTATCAACAAGCTCACTGTCAAATCCGTCAGCAATGATCCGGTCAGCGGGCCACTCAAGGTCGATATGCCTGTACAGGACCGGGTCAAGCTGGCCGTAAGGGGGCAGTGAGTCAGTATCGAACTGGTCAGGCTTAAGTTCTGCCGACGGGGGTTTAGAAATGATTGCAGGGGGTATAATCTCCGCGTGACTGTTTATTTCCCTGGCAAGACGGTACACTTCTGTCTTGTACAGGTCACCTATTACGGAGAGGCCTCCCGCCATATCTCCGTAGAGTGTTCCGTAACCGGTAGCAGCCTCGCTCTTGTTCGAGGTATTGAGAAGCATATACCCGAATTTATTGGCGAAGGCCATGAGTATCACGGCGCGGAGCCTTGACTGAATGTTTTCCTCGGTCACATCAGGCGCCTTTCCGGCGAAGAACGGCTGAAGGGTTTTTTCCAATGCCTGGCGCGCTTCCTCGATGCTAACAATATTGTAAGGTACACCGAGGTCAGCTGCCATCTTTACCGAGTCGGACACTGAGTGTTCGGATGAATAGACTGACGGCATCAGCACAGCGAGGGTGTTCTCCGGCCCCAGGGCTTCTGCTGCAAGGGCAGTCACCACTGCAGAGTCAATACCGCCTGAGAGGCCTATGATCGCTTTTTTCATCCCGCCTTTTAAGAAGAAATCGCGTATCCCGGTAATAAGGGCGCGGTGGATGAGGCCTGTCATATCATCAGGAAGCGGGGGAGGGCAGGAGTGGTTGCTCATGTCATATCCCGGTGACGGTATCTCAACTGTCCTGACCTCTTCGGTGCAGAATCCCAGTTTGTCGATTATGGTTCCGTCCGCATCGATGAGAACGGAGGAGCCGTCAAAGATGAGTTCGGTATACCCTCCCGTCTGGTTGACTGAGATCAGCGGCACCCTGTATTCCCTGGCATTGCGGATAAATACTTCCTCCCTGACCCTGAGCCGGTTGTGTGAGAATGGATTGGCGGCAATGTTTATAATGAGTGAGGGATGTTCCTTCATTACCTCATCCAGGGGTGAGACGCTGTAGAGGCGCCACAGACCCCTGTCGCCGAATGGCTGCTCGTCCCAGATATCTTCACAGATTGTAACTGCAATCTTCTGACCGTTGAGTTCCACCGGCCGGAATGTGTTTCCTGCCTTGAAATACCTGTCTTCATCAAAGATGTCATAGGTGGGCAGCAATGTCTTGTTCACAACCGCTTCTATCTTTCCCTCATGCAGGAAGAAAGCCGAATTGTGGAGGCTTTTTCCGTATTCACCGGTGTTGGGTGAGGGTCCTCCCACAATGGCGGCTATCCCGTTGCAGTGGGTTGCAATTTCGCGGATTGCGGCCATTGACGAGTCAATGATGTCACTTCGCAGCAGCAGGTCAAGGGGAGGGTAGCCTGTTACAGCCAGCTCGGAAAAGACCGCAAGGTCAGCTCCCTGCCGGCGTGCCTCTTCGATGGCCGAGAGAATCTTACTGCTGTTATAGGTTATGTCACCGGGGATATAGCTCAGCTGTGCGAGGGCAACCTTCATGGCCTGAAAGTCAGAACTTTAATCCGAGCCTGATCCTGAACATCCTCAGCCCTGACCTGTCAGGGTGCTGGTTCACGTCCTTCAGGTCCTTTGTGACGTCGAAGAAGTCCTGCGCGTAGGTAAGGCCTGCAATCAGTGAGGCGTCAATGCCGAGTTCGTATTCAACTCCTCCTCCGATGTGCCAGCCGGCGTTCATTCCGTATACTTCATTTTTGGCGTTTTCATCAAAGATCTGGAGAGTAGGCAGGTCTACGGTTGACTTGAGGAGTAACCTCAGGTCAAACCCGAGGTCAGTGTAATATGTCAGGTAACCCACCTGGTTTGTCTGAAGGCGTATCCCTACCGGGATATTCATGTACTTCAGGTTATACTTCATCTCATCACCGGCAGGAATGGTCGGGGGAGTCAGGTTGTTGAACACCATTGTATGGCTTTCGGAAGCGCTTTGCCTTCCTCCGGCTGAGATGAAGCTGATGCCTGATGAGATGGCGTAGTTCTCGGCGAAGTAATGCAGCACGTTGAGCCCGATGTCGAATCCTGCCCGTGCCCCTTCACTGACATATTCCGACTCATTTGAGCCCATCCATGAAATCACGGGGTCAGCGTGGACCACGAATACAAGTTCCTGCGCGATGGCCCGTGCGGGCAGCGCTGCTATAAGTACAAGAATCAGTATCCTTGATACCGTCCGGTTGATTACTCTTTTCATCTTCTCAGTCTTAGCCGGGCTAAAATTATAAATAAATGTCCTTATTTTGTACTGCAAACAATACATTACAGACTGTATGACCCATGCTGCCAGAATAATCACTGCCATGGCCCTGGCGCTGATAACCGTGTTTTCAGCATCATGCCGCCGTGATCCCTACAGGGTTAACGTGTCAGGGACAGAGCTTGATCTTCGGATAAGGGACCTCGGGAGTGAGATTTTCAGCACTCCGCCGAACGAGATGGCAGCCAGGGCTGATTCGCTGAAGATTGAATACGGGAAGGCACTTGATACCTACAGCACGGTCATCGGGCTGGGTGATCCGTCAGACGAGCGGTGGAATTCGGCTTTTGTCCTCTTTGCCACCGACCTCCGCAACCTTGATCTGTGGGATACGGTGAAGAAAGTATGGCCGAACACGCAACGGCTGCAGAAGGAGCTTGAGAACGCATTCAGGCATTACAAATACTACTTTCCTGACAGGGTTGTGCCGCAGGTTATTACATGCATCTCGGTATTCAACAACAGTATCATCGTTGATGACTCCCTGCTGATGGTTAGTCTTGACCGGTACCTGGGTGCCGGATGTGCTTATTATCCTTCACTTGGCATATACGGTTACCAGGCTCGCAAGATGACACCTGATTATGCCGTCTCCGACTGCATGTATGCATGGGCCGCAACGGAGTGGGATTACAACTCAGCCGGGTACGGGACGAAGACGCTTCTTAACTCAATGCTACATGAGTCCAAGCTGGTTTATTTCACCAGGCGGATGATGCCTGAGCTTGCTGACACGGTACTTTTCGGGTTTACGGGCAGACAGATGGATTTCTGCGAGGAAAGTGAGGGGATGATGTGGGAGTATCTTCTGAGCAAGGACCTTCTTTTTTCAACTGATGGCTTCATGATCCGCAAGTTCACCGGTGAAGCTCCTTTCACCAGTTATTTCACCGAGGAATCGCCGGGCAGGGCAGTTGTATGGACCGGTTTCAGAATCATCGAGAGGTACATGAACAATAATCCGGATGTAACCATGGAGGAGCTTATGTCAATGACCGATTGCCAGGCGATACTGGCAGGGGCAAAATACAATCCGAAGTAGGAGATATTCTATTTTCAGTATATCTGGCATAGAAAAAAAGATAATGTAGCCAGATTTAATCTGTGAGTCCTTGCCTTATGATTAGGGCGTTTTATTATCCATTTTTCTGTATCTAATAAACCGGAAATGATAAAAGAATAGAAGTAATTCCCAAAGCAAATAGGAAAAATATGAAACAGACATAGATTATACTATATACGCGTTTAATCTTATTCTTGAGTATTACTGTTTTCCTGAGTTTATTTAGCTTATCTTTTATTAGGAATTTAGATGAAATATAAGCATAAAACGGAAGAATTAGAATCATTATAATACTGCTGGCGATAGGGCCAATTGGCAATCTTGGGCTTCTATTATACAAACTTGACAACCAATCTTTATCGACAAAAATCGCAAAAAGAGATATAGATATAATGCATACAAAGGTAAAAGCCGAAAGAGCCATTTGATCAGGAAAATTCTTATACCTTTTCCTTGCCAGTTTTTGTATCATTGCATAATGAAACAACCACAAGTTAGCCATCATCTGTTTCTCCCATAAATATATAGTCCAATATCTCCCGCAATATCAACAGCCGAAGTGCCAGCAATGATGTAACCTCCAACTGCAGCAGTGCTTCCAGCTGTGAACGGAGAGATGGCGATTAAAATTATTCCAGCTGCATATCCCGCAACATCAGTAACATAACCAGCTCCATCGAGAAATCTACTCCTCTCGGTATAATTTGGAATCCCTTGCCCTGAGGGAACTTCAAAGAGCCAGTTGCTTACAATCATTCTATGCTGACAGTGTCTTAACCCCCTATAAGTTGGACAGATTTATTAAATGAAGATAGTACTTTTTCAGTGTTGTTTTCATTCATCAACCGATAATCAAAGCTAGCCGTATCTTCGGATCTGTCAAGAGCAAGACGAGTGTCGGCTGGCTCCGACACTCTTGACATATCCTCCGATACTTCCGCTGAAAGTTGCTTATCGGTTGATAATGACTGGTAGTATTCATTCCACACCTGCATTGGTGTTCTTCTTTTCAAGCTGCCGTGAAGCCGCTTGTTGTTGTAAAAATCCATGTATGCTGACAAAGTCTGTTTTGACTCGTAAAAGCTTTCAAAATCAAACCGTTGAATGACCTCACGGTCAAGTATACTGTGGAACGCTTCAATATATGAGTTCTCCTCGGGTGTTGCAATATGAGTGAACTCCTGATGAGCCTCCAGGCTACGGAGATATTGCCTGACCATATTTGCAATGAACTGAGATCCATTGTCATTTCTTACAAATACTCCTTTCAGTCCGTACAACAGATGAAGGCGTCCAAGCAGCTTAATAACGTCTATTTTCCTGATGCTGCTCTGATATATGAACCCTACTATACGGCGGGTATAAACGTCCATGACTGAAAGGAGGTAGTAATTTCTCTTCTCTCCTCTGACCCATACATACTTTTAGTCCAGGCACAGATACTCCATCGGACGACTGGCTGTTATCTTACGGAACTTCACAAAATCCCTTTTGCCATGGGTGCTGATTACTTTGCCCAGCAGAAGCTTACTCTCATCCATTAAACGGTACACCTTCTTGTGATTGATGATATAGTCCATAGCCCTGAGTTCCGCTGTTACATTCTGATACCCATAACAGACAAACTCCCCACTGAGAACCTTTTTAATCTCCTCAACAACTGATTCATTGCTGACTGTCGTTCCATCTCTCTTAGTTGTTGAAGTGCTTGGGGCAATACCCTTGGGATTATTTGAAGGCTTGTAATAATAACTGCTCCTGGGGAAGTCTACCCATTTAAACAGCTCAGTCTTAGTCGTATGATTCTGATACTGATTTATAACACTCATCTTGTCTTCGATCCGATAGGAGTTTTTTTTAAAAGCTCTGTTTTTACCTCGATCTCCAGGGCTTGTTTCGCAATGATACGCCGTAAACGCTCATTCTCAAGCTCCAATGCCTGCAGTGCAGGATCTGACTTCTTGTGCTTATCCTTTAAACCGTAAATGCCTTCATTGAGATATTTACGCTTCCAGCGGGCATACAGAGAAGGCGCCAAATGGTACTTTCTAATTGTCGCAGCGTGTCCTTCACGTTCTCCTTCCTGAAGTATCGACAACCGATCTTCAGGTGTAAACTTTCTTCGTGTTAATGTCATGGTTCCCAAATTTAATCAGACCTGATTTGTTTTTCAAATTATGTCCAGCTATTTTTTTTGGGGGGTAAGACACTCAGGAAAAAGAAGAACCTATCGCAGACTGACCTGGCAAACGCTGCTGAGGTGTCATATGCACAGATCGGAAGGTATGAGACAAAGAATACCCAGCCGCCGGCCGAGGTACTGAAAAAAATGCAGATGCGCTGAATACTACCGTTGATTATCTCATTAACGGTGATACCTATGAAAAAGCCAAATCGGCTCTCAGGGATACCGAGCTGCTCCAACAATTCAAAGCAGTGGAACAGATGAACGATACAGATCGTGCTGTTATTAAAAGGTTAATTGATGCCTTTTTTACTAAGGGAAAGATTAAACAATTTGCACTAAAAAAAAACAGTTTAGGTTGTTCTTTTATATTTTGCCAGGTTTATATGCCGCCAATGCTAATGAAAGGATGAAGGAAAGAAAGCAGTATACAACAACAAGTGTACCTCCAATAATTTTTTTTCGTTTACTTTCACCAACAAACATCTCCTTAATACTAAGATACTTTCTCTTATACATAAAAAGAAAATAATCGATTATCAATATAGCAACCATTAATAAAACACCATCTCTTGGATTGTTTATAAATCGAGGTAAAATGTCTGTTTTTCTTAAAAAAGCTCCAATTGTAAAAATATTAGTGAAGAATATTACACTAATTGTAATCACTGCTAATCCTGCCGAAGTATTACTATCTTCACCTCTTGAATGCATTAATAATATTTTGTAGTAAATATATTTTAATGTCCTCATTTTAAGGAATTTTATTCTCCTCTAAACTGTTATATAACCAATTAAAACCACCCATCATATCAACAGTAGATACTACAAGTGATAAACCAGTACCAAGACCCGGAACAAGGAAATTTACTAAATTAAGACCTACTGCAAATCCACTCACCCCTAATCTCGCATAATTAGCAGCTGAAGGGTTATTATAAACATTTACATAATTGGCACCTATATTTAGCGCATTTCCAACATATCCTGTCCATTTTGCAGCAGTTGCTATTTTACCCAGAACTTTTGCAGCCTGTGCCTCTCCAGCTATGGTTGATGTTGTTGTAGTTAGGCCTCTTGTTGCCTCACTATACATGCCTGAAGTTAAACCTAATCCATATGCTGTATTGTTTGCTTGAATAGAGTATCCTCCCAAGTTATTAAATAGATCATTATCGAATGACATCTGCATGGTTGCAGAATGTTCAACTTTTATTGAAGGGTATATAGTTAGCTCTAACCTTTCATAATCTACTTTGCTGCGGGGATTATCTTCAAGTGTATGCCAAGTAAATGTCATCGAATAATTACCACCTCCATAACCGCCAAATACACCGTCACCACCAGTAAAGAGATAATTATAGTATTGATCCCAAAATTGATCTGAGAAGTCTGAATAACTAAGGTCATACCCATATCGCTTAGTAAATTGTTGATATGCGAACCATGGATCCGGATCTCCTGTATTGACTGCTGCTAAATACCCGCTTGGATCAGTATACTTCAACGGGTTATTCCAGCAATAGCTGTACCCGTTAAAACTCTGTGAGTAATCCGGAGCCTGAACTATCGGGTCCACCCCCAGAAACCTCCCAACAACCGGATCATACATCCTGCCGTTCATGTTTATCAGCCCGAAGCGGTCAAGATGTTCATGACCGGTAAAACCCCGGTCTGTTATTACCGGAGTCGGGATGTTATTGTAACTCCAGTCTGAGGGGTTCCTGCGCCTTCCCCATGCATCGTACGATGATTTTGAAGCATATGTCTTGTCGGTGTTGATAATACCTGTGACTGAACCAAGGTGATCGGTCTCAACATAATATGTCTGTACAGCGGATCCCTGCTTAACCAGGATGGCTACCAGCCCCGTTGGGCTGCTGACATAATGCGTCTCGGTGACGGTGCTCCCTGTTATGGTCTTCTCGTATGACCCGGAGTAATACCTCGTGATGGCGGTGACTGCGTTTTGCTTAGAAGGATCATAGGTGTAAGAACCGGCATCTGTCTTTGTGTTGATATTTCCATCGGGAGAATAGGTTACGGACATTAATCCCGCACCCGTGACCTGTGACCCGGTCAGCCTGTTAAGATTATCATATGAGAAGGATTCTGTAAGACCGGTGGGGGAGCCTGAAGGCCTGTAGTCCCTCGAGAGAAGATTGCCTGAGGCATTGTCATATACATACGTCTGCTTCATCTGCCCCGTGGTTTTTGTCTTTAACCTGCCATACACATCATATCCAAAATTAATTGTTTTCCCGATTGATGTTATTGATTTTAATCCTCCTTTGCTTGAGTATGAAAAGGAAATAACCTGTGAACCATTCTCATATACTGAAACATTGTTGCCTACACCGTCGGTGACTGCTTTCCTGGTCCTTGTGTCAGGATAATGGAATTCAGGTGAGCAATAAGCAAACAATCTTAATATTATTTGGAATAATCAATTAATTACTTAAATTTGATACACTATTACTGTCTGATTCAAAATAATGAAAATCAACTTAGGCTTGAAAATGGCCTGCAGTTTGTTTGGCAAGTGCTTTCTCCAGTTGTCCAGATGGGTAGGCAGCTATTTGCATCAGAATTCTACAAAGCAAATTCTTCCAACGAAGTATAACTATCGTTTTCTAAATACCAAAATCAAATGAAAAACTATCTGCTCGTTGTTTTATTGGCATTCAGTAGCACAGGAGTCTTTTGCCAGACCACTTTTCATTACACATACGATGATACCGGGAATCGGACGGAAAGGACGATTAATCTTGGTGAAAATAAAAGCGGAATAATGGATGAATCAATTACCCGACCGCAGGAAATCATTAAGGATGATACTTTTCTCCCATCAAAAATTCTGATCTACCCTAATCCCACAGATGGAGTGCTCCAGATTGAAATAATTGAAAGCGGCGATGGAGATTCTGATTTCGCATTAGTGGTTAGTGACATTAACGGGACACAGATATTGAGAAAGAAAAAGGAATCTTCCAGGACAATTATTGACCTGAGTGACCAACCTTCCGGTTTTTACATTCTTAATATTACACTTGGGCCTGTGGTATCAAGGTGGAAAGTAGTCAAACTTTGATGAACAAAAGAAGTCAGATAAAAACCATAGAGCTATGAAAACCTGGTTAATTTTCGCCGCTCTGTCAATTTCAGTAGTTTGTTTTTCTCAGTATCAGAGCCCTGCAAAAAGCGCGGGTGAATCTGTCAATACTTCTTACCAGGTGGGAACTCTTCCTGGTGAATTTGGTGTTTCAGGGAAGGGTGCAGCCACATACTCTATTCCCATCATTGTAGCCCCGGGCACTGCAGGCCTCATCCCCCATCTGGCAATTTCGTATAACAGCCATTACCCGAATGGAATTCTTGGAATGGGCTGGGAACTTGAAGGTCTATCTGAGATTACACGTGTAGGTAAAAACTATTATAATGATAATACAACAACTGCTGCTGCATTAAGAATGGATGATGTTTTTGCTATTGACAGCGTACGTCTGATACTTGTTTCGGGAACACATCCTTTTAGTGGAGCTGTTTACGCGAGGGAATACGAATCATTTGATAAGATTACTGCCCGGGGATCTTGGGGTGATGGCCCTGAATGGTTTGAATTACAAACCAAGGAAGGCACAATCATTGAGTATGGCAAAACTCCTGATTCAAGAGTGGAGGCACCAGGTACCACTACTGCTTTCAGGTGGAGAATTAGTCGCATAAAAGATACAAATGGCAACTATGTAGATTTCATCTACAACGAAGGTTCCGGGGAGTCAACTATAAGTGAGATCCGATACACCGGGAATGAATCACTCATGTTAAATACTTATAACAGAGTTGTTTTCACATATATTAATAAGAATGACCCTTCTTTTTATTATATCGGTGGCTCTAAAATACCTCAAACAAAACTATTAACATCAATTACGATCAGAACCGAGGGTGATCAGCTTGTCCGGGAATATACTTTAAAATACCACCATGACTTTTATACACACCTGAATGAAGTCTATGAAACCGGCAGCGATGGTACAAGGATTAACGCAACCATTTTTCAATGGGGTGTTTCATCTGCAGTATACGCTTCTTCAAATCCAACCCTCAATGGTAAAAATTTGAAATTCTTTCATGGGGATTTCAATGGAGACGGGATAAATGATCTGTTGCATGTTGTCAGGAAATCTTCATATTCTTCATCCGATCAATGGACAATAAAATACAATGAGGCAGCGCCAGCAGGACCTTTTACAGGCAATCTTAATAATACATTCAAGGATTTTGTTGTTGTTGATGCAAATAATGACGGAAAGGATGAAGTGTTATGGCGAAGAAGATTAGGTGGTGTGGAGTATTTTGATTTGTATGGATTTAATGGATCCACGTTAAGTTTAATTCAAAGTAATTGTTGCTATTTTACCACCACTGATCCTGCGATTACACTGCACATAGCAGATTATGATGGTGATGGGGATAAGGATTATATGGCATTAAAAGCCGACAAGAATCTTGTTGGTTTCCAGGGCTTTACTCCCGCGGGTCCTAATCCGAATTTCAACACGCCCAATCAGGTGCACCTGCTTGATTTTAATGGCGATAAAAGGACTGACATATTGGTAATCAAGAATAGTGAAAGTTACATATATTCCTATAACCCAATTAAACCTGGCTGGGATACAATTTATACAAATCCTTACCCTGGGAATCCATTTCCGATCAGTACCGACCGGATTTATACGGGCGACTTCAACGGCGACCAAAAAACAGATATCTTATATTACCGAACCGAATGGAAATTGAGTTTTTCTGATGGATTTATTTTCCAGGCATCAACCACTGTACCTCCACTTCGATCTTCTGATCCAGGGGCTTCTCTTACAGATAATAATTACTTCATTGGTGATTTTAATGGTGATAAAAAAGATGACATCGTAGAAATGTATGGAACCACGGCAAAAAATGTTGATGTTTTCTATTCAAAAGGTGACGGATCAACTATAAAAGAAGTGAACTCCTATGGAAACTACTCCCTTAATGAAAACTATTTCTCAGTTGTTGATTATAATAGTGATGGTCAGATGGATATCTGGAGGTATGACTATGTTTCAAGCAGCAGTTCCTATCCTGTCATTTCATTTTTCCACAAAAAGGAAAGAAGAGATCTTATCTCTTCAATCAGAAATGGATTGGGATACAGGAATACAATCGTTTACGAGAACCTTAATTACAGGCTTTATGATTATACTATCGGCTGGAAATATCTCCTGACGAAGGGAGCTCCGGAGTCCTTCCCATTGCAGGATATTTCAAATCCCCTTATTGTTGTCAAGGAATCAACCCAAAGTGACGGTATCGGGGGTGTGAATTTAAATCTATATACATATGAGGGAGCAAAAAGGCATCTTCAGGGCAAAGGATTCTTGGGTTTTGCAAAACAGACTATTACTGGTATCGATGAAAGATATCAGATAGTGAACTCATGTGATGTTGATAGAACATATTACTTCATGACCACCGGAATGCAGACAGAATATACTGAAGATGAACTTGGCATCATTGAATATATGGTCCCGGGATCAGAGTCAAGCTCTGCTGGTGGTAAGGCTGAATTAAGCCAAATGGCCCCTGCAGCCGAATATGTTCCAGACCAAGTTGAAGAATCTGTCAGTGAAGCATTAACTATTCAATCTAACACATATACATTGACACTGAGACAAACCACAACAACTGATACAATAATCAAATACGGGAGCAAAAGAATATTTATAGCCCCAAAACAGGTTAACTACAGTGATGCTAATAATACATCATTTCAAACAAATTATTATCGATACAGTCATGAGGGTAATGTTGTCAGGAGGGTGAACAGATATTATAATTACCCCGGGGGGCCTTTGCATTTTGAAAACATCCGGTCATTTGAGTACGGATCGTTCGGATCATATGGAATAAACAACAAGGTTACTCAGTTAACTAATACATCTAGCTATGCTGGTGACGCCGCGTATGCGCGGATTGTCTCTTTTAATTACGATGCAAAAGGAAACCTTATCCAGGAAATAACTGATCCCGGCAAGCCTGGAGCAGTAACGAAGACCTTTGACATTGGGATTTCTGGCCTGGCTAATTCAATGCTTCTTGCTGCATCAGGTATGTCTTCTCGGACAATTGATTATTCATATGATTCCATATTCAGGTATGTTACAGGAGAAGAAAATCAGTTTGGACAAGCTACCTCAAAAACTTATAATCCAGGAACGGGAAATATCCTGACATCTACGGATATAAATTCCCTGACCACTGAATTCGGTTACGATGGACTGGGGAAGAATACAAGCATCAAGACCCCTGATCAGATTACAACGACTATTTCATATAGTCATGACAATGGATATAGGGTTACCAGCACCAGGCCCGGTGCTCCAGCAAAAAGTGTAACCTATGATATTTTAAATCGTGAAAAAGGGAGCTCATTGCAGAGAATGGCACATACAGAATATGGAATTAAGTCGTATGACAGATATGGTTTCCTGACTTCTGAAAATGAAATTGGTAATCCTGTTGATCTGTCTTACTTTTATGATTCAAGAGGAAGGATTGACTCGATAAAAGATTCCTATGATCTTACAACCACCGTTAATTATGATTATGGATCACCTGAATTCCATTATCCTGACTTGAGGACCAGAAAAGCAGTAAATGACGGAGCTGGCAACATTGTTTCAGTATATGAGAATGGTACACAGGTTATTTCCTATTCACACTCAAGCAAAGGAGGAGTAAAATCAATAACATCTATCGGTAAAACAATTAATTTTGAATATGATGAATATGGGAGGAGAACGTCAGCCACGAACCCGAATTCGGGAGCAACTGGTTATCAATATGATGCCTTCGGGCAATTGATTAAAGTGACTGATTCAGGAAATGGTATTACAGAGTATACCTACGATGATATCGGGAGGCTTGAAACGGAGACTGTAAGAGGATGCACAACAAGTTACATATACTATACCTCGGGGACAAGTAATGGAAAGATAGCCGGAATTGTGAAAGGAGACACTATACAGGCTTATAAGTATGATAGTCTGGGAAGGTTAATCAGGGTTGCAGATTCACTTCCGGAGTTTTCAATGGTAACAAAATATGAATATGATGGCTACGGACGTAACAGCACAATAACCTATCCTTCGGGTATTGTTCTGACCAACATATATAATACAAATGGGTATCTTGCAGAAATACAATATGGCTCGGCTACTCTCTGGAAGCTCAATAGTGAGAATTCATACGGTCAGCCGGTTAATTACAGTATTGGTAATCCGGCAAACAGCCTTACTGTGGCTCTGACCTATGATGTGTATGGCAGGTTAAAGACAAAAACCACGGGGCAGATGAAGCAGACGTATGTATATGACAATGCCTCAGGCAATCTTCTCTCGAGGGACTACAGGCCTTCAGGCTCCCCCACCGGTCTGACAGAATCCTTTTCATATGATAATCTGAACAGGCTGACCGGGTCACAGGTCACAGGGGCGGGATTAATGACAGTAACCTATTCTCCCGATGGAAATATCAACACAAAGACAGATGCCGGTTCTTACACCTATGATCCTTCACAGCAAAACGCAGTCACTTCCATAACGGGCAGCAATGGCACAATCAGCCTGGCAGATCAGGTGATAACATATAATGGCAACAGCCTTGCAACCCGGATCGAAGAAGATAACTCATCTTACGCTATTTATTACAACCCTCTGAAGCAGAGAATCAAGACCGTCTGTACCCAGGTTGGAGGTCCGGCCATCACGAGGTATTACTCCGGGTCATACGAGAAGACCATAACAGGGAGCACCGTCACCGAGACGCATT
>Ga0209202_1001045_pt1 | contig 18201 bp, 16 predicted proteins | sample AD_UKC032_MetaG_FD_184416 | JGI IMG/M metagenome (GOLD analysis project Ga0209202, IMG submission 184416) | Active sludge microbial communities of municipal wastewater-treating anaerobic digesters from USA - AD_UKC032_MetaG (SPAdes) (version 2) | ecosystem: Engineered > Bioreactor > Anaerobic >... | reverse complement strand
ATGATAAAATGTTAGTGGAAGCTAATATTAGTTTTAATTCAACTTGTGAGCATCATTTTCTACCCATAATTGGTAAAGCACATATTGGTTATGTTTCTAACGGAAATGTAATAGGTTTATCGAAGTTGAATAGAATTGTGGATTATTATGCTAGACGACCACAAGTTCAGGAAAGGTTGATTATGCAGATTTTTAATGAATTAAAATCAGTTTTAAATACTGAAGATGTTATTGTCGTAATGGAAGCAGAGCATTTATGTGTATCGAGTCGAGGAATCAAAGACAGTTCTAGCTTTACATCTACTATTCAATATGGCGGAATTTTTAATGATAAAGAAAATCGTAACGACTTTTTTAATTTATTGAAACAGGATAAATAATTTGGCATTACTTTTGTCTTAGCTTGTGCATTCAAAAACAAAAATAAATGACAAAAGAGAGTATAGTAAAACCTGTAAAAGATACTAAAAAAAGAGATTTAGTACTTGGTTTACTATTTGATGCGATTGGTTTTATATCCTACGCTATTCCTTTTTTAGGCGAATTAACCGATTTAGTTTGGGCACCCATAGCAGGTTTGATTTTACTGAAAATGTATAAAGGAACTGTTGGAACAGTTGGTGGAATAACCGTTTTTATTGAAGAATTGATTCCCGGTTTAGATTTTATTCCGACGTTTACTTTAACTTGGATTTATACTTATTGGATAAAAAAGAAATAATTACTCAAAAAGCTTCATATTATATGAAGCTTTTTTAATTTTATACTTAGCTACTCAATTTTTCTCTTCTCGAATAAATCTGCAATGAAACCCAATTTCATTCCACGAAGCATTTTTTTTTCAAACCACCAGAAGAATTTAAATTGTCCAAAAATAAATCCTACGAAAACTAAAAGTACTTGATAAATTGGAAAAATAGCTAATAATCTGATTGGTAATATAAAGCCTCCTAAATTTTCTCTTGTTAAACCAATGTAATTTGTAAAAGGCTTTGATAAATATGCTGATAATGATCCGGTTATGGCAAAAACAATAAAGATGATTATAAGTTGAAAATTAGAGGTTATTCCCCAACGTTTTTTTAATTTTTCCATCGATTAAAGTCTAGGTTCAAATCCCCCTAATTTTTGCTTATATTTTTGTTGAAAATAAACGAAATAGTTATAAAGAATATAATTTACTTCATAGCCATAGTTAATATTGTTTTGGTAATCAATTTGCATTTCATAGAGCATTGGGTCATATCGATTACGATCAAAAACTCGTTGATTATAATTTACAACCCAAATCCGATTTCTATTTTCTAAGTAGGATTGATCATAATAATTTCGGGGTTTTGCTGTAGCCAATAACCAAGAATTAAAACCGGGTTCAATGATTATAATTTCATATTCTAATTCATCATTAGCAATTCGAATAGTATCATTAACGTTAGGATTATTTTCAGTTGAAGCCATACCATTTTTTGAGCCACTGCAAGAGCAAATAATATAGTTTAGAGCAATTAAAATAAACCATTTTTTCATTCTATAAAGATAAGAAAAAAACAAAAAAATATAAAACATTATAGTCTTGATTTAACAAAAAAACCATCTCAATGGAGATGGTTTAAATGCTATTTCCTTTACTTATTTTTCAGTTTTTAATAAGCTGATAATCTGTTCTGCTAATTCGGTTCCAATTCTATCTTGAGCTTCTTCTGTTGCTGCTCCGATATGAGGAGTTAATGAAATTTTTGGATGCATTAATATTTTAATTTCCGGAGTTGGTTCATTTTCAAATACGTCTAATCCGGCAAATAATACTTTTCCTTCATCTAAAGCTTCAAGTAATGCAACTTCATCAATTACACCACCACGAGCAGCATTAATAATTCCAACATTATCTTTCATACCTTTTAGTTCATCACGACCAATCACATAACCCTCTTGAGCAGGAACGTGAAGCGTAATAAAATCAGCATGTTTAAATAAATCCTCCATTGGTTCTGTTTGAATATCAACATTGATAAATTGACCATTATAGAAATCAACGCGAATGACAGCTTCACCTACATATTTATCAGAAGCAATAACTTTCATCCCTAATCCTAAGGCCATTTTAGCAACAGCTTGACCAATTCTACCAAAACCAATGATTCCTAATGTTTTCCCTCGTAATTCGATTCCGTTAGCATAGGCTTTTTTCAAACCATCAAAATTCGTATCGCCTTCTAAAGGCATATTTCTGTTGGCATCATGTAAAAAGCGAACACCTGAAAATAAATGAGCAAAAACTAATTCGGCCACTGATTCTGAAGAAGATGCAGGAGTGTTAATAACATGAATTCCTTTTTCACGGGCATAAGCAACATCAATATTGTCCATTCCTACACCACCGCGACCGATGATTTTTAAACTTGGACAAGCATCAATAATATCTTTGCGGACTTTCGTTGCACTACGCACTAAAATTACTCTAATTTGGTGTGTATTAATAAAATTGGCCACTTGTTCTTGTGCAACTTTGGTAGTTATAACTTCAAAACCACCTTTTTCGAGAGCTTTAATTCCACTTTTAGAAATACCGTCATTGGCTAATACTTTCATTTTTTAATGATTTTATGAGATGCTGAGCTTCTGAGTTTCTATGTAACTAAGTCGCTGAGATCTATGTTTATATTTTTATCTATTTTCTTTCTTCTAACTTCTTTTTTCCAATTCTTTCATAACATCAACTAATACTTGAACACTTTCTAAAGGAAGAGCATTGTACATCGAGGCACGATATCCTCCAACAGAACGATGTCCCGGTAATCCAGATATTCCAGCTGCTTTCCACATTGAATCAAATAAAGGAGCATGTGCTTCATCGTTTAATAAAAAGGTCGCATTCATATTACTTCTGAATTCAGGTTCAGCAGTTCCTTTGAATAATGGGTTTCTGTCTATTTCAGTGTAAAGTAAGTTTGCTTTCGCTTCATTCACCTTTTCAATAGCTGAAATACCTCCTAAATTTTTTAACCATTGTAAAGTTAAAAGCGAGGCATATACCGGAAAAACAGCGGGTGTATTGTACATGCTTTCTTTATCAATATGTTGTTTGTAATCTAACATATTTGGAATGTTCCGACCTGATTTGCCTAAGATTTCTTCTTTTACAACCACCAATGTTGTTCCGGCGGGACCCATATTTTTTTGAGCTCCGGCATAGATCAAATCAAATTTGGAAAAATCTAAGGTACGGGAAAAAATATCAGAACTCATGTCGCATACCATCGGAATATCCAGGGTTGGAAATTCTTTAATTTGAGTTCCGAAAATAGTATTATTGGATGTACAGTGAAAATAATCTGCATCGGAAGGAACATGATATCCCTTTGGAATATGATTATAATTTTCCGCTTTTGAAGAAGCAACTACAACGGTTTCTCCAAAGGATTTGGCTTCTTTAATAGCTGAATTTGCCCATGTACCGGTATCTAAGTAGGCAGCTTTTCCATTAACTTTCATTAGGTTATAAGGAACCATCAAAAATTCTAAACTGGCTCCACCATGTAAAAACAAAGCTTGATAACCTTTTCCTTGCAATCCTAATAATTCTAAGGCTAAGGCTCTGGCTTCATCCATAACGGCAACAAAATCTTTGCTACGGTGTGAAATTTCTAATATGGATAATCCGGAGTTATTAAAATTTAATATTGCTTGAGCCGATTTTTCAAATACTTCTTGTGGTAAAATGCAGGGACCCGCACTATAGTTGTGTTTTTTCATGAGTGTAGTTTAATTTCGAAATTGAACTGCAAATTTCAGAAATTCACACCGAAAAGACTTATTATTAAAAGTTGTTTTTATTATAGGTTATTAACAATAACGTTTTAGTTGATAAGTAATAAAATTACTTTTTTATGATTTTTTGTGTTTCATAAGAACCATTTTCAAAACTTATTTTAAATAAATAAATTCCTGATTGGAAGTGATCTAGAGAAAGAGTAGAAATCTGGTTTGAAACAGAAAGTAATAATTTCCCGGTGATAGAAAAAAGTTCATATCGCTCGACCTGATTTGAAGTTTGGTTTTCAATCGTAATACTATTATTTGTTGGATTTGGATAAATAGAAATTACATTTTTATTAAAAGTAGGGATGCTTAAACTTTCTAAATTGTACGAATAGGCTTTACCTTGATTAATAATTCCTTCACGATTTGCACCAAGAATTAAATTTGATCCTTGTAATGAAATGCTATTACCTAAAAAATCATCCATGTTAGATTGTCCTTCGCCATAGAAGTAAGTTTGCATTTGCCATTCGTATTCAATTTTTTTATAATAAAAAACAGGGAATTTTCGACTTAATTGCAAGAAATAAAACTCATATCCAACCAACATATTATTTCCGGAAACAGCAATTTTTCCAATTACAAAATCATCAAAATTCATTGGTAATATACTTTCATTTACCCAAGAATTATTTACCCGATTTAAAATGTAAACTTTATTTAAAAACTGGCTGCTCATCTGTATGGCAGTTATGTATAATTTTTGTCCGTCAAAGGAAAAATCTTTTATATTTTCTTCCAAATTTCCAAATTCTAAAGTTGAATCATTGTATATCCAGTTTGTTTCAAAAATAAAAGTATGATATTTAGTATTTTGTTCATTTAATCTATCTGAAACAACTAAATAGTTTCCTTCAATTTCAATTTTTTCACCTAATTTTATACTGTTTGCAATGGTTAATTTTTGATTAAATATCCATTCCGTTTCGTTAAAAGTATAAACATAGACTGAGCCGATTCCTATTGAATTTGCATCATTTGGTGCGGAAACAAATAATGAATTCCCTTGTATTTTTACAAAAGAGCCAAATTGTTTGTTTGCAGAGGCATCTGAAGCTGTAATTTTTTGAAAAAACTCCCAATTATTATTTACTTTTTTATATAAATAAACCGCACCGGAATCAGAAAACCCTTCATCATGTAATGGTGACCCAACGGCAATAAAATCTCCAAAAACAGCTACTGATTTTCCAAATAGATCATTTGATAAAGCATCGCTCGGATAAAAGTAAGCTTCTTGTGTTATGGATTGATTAGTTTGATTAAAAACATAAACATAGCCTGTTGTCAAAGGTGGAAACTGATTGGTAGCACTTGAGACCACTATTGTATTTTCGTGTATGGCAGAAGCAGATCCGAATCGTAAACCAGAAATAGTTGAACTAGGATAAAATCCACTTAAATTGGTTTGAGCAAATAAAAAGTTACTTACAAAATAAAAGGATATTAATATAGTTTTTGTTTTCATATAAAATATTTATTGCACTAAGTTAAGTAAAATTACTACACCGAAATCAAGAATTGTAAGGTATCCACATTGTCAGCATAATCCCAAAGTTTTGGTTTTTGCGTTTGACCGAAAGCTATGCTGTTATCTATTAAATGATTCGATACAATACATTGAATTTGGTCACCTTCATTTTTTAAACGATTTTTCAATATTTCCAAATCTTCATAAAATTCATAAAATACACTGGAAATAGGGGAGGAATAGCTGGAATCTTCTTTTAAAGTTAAAAACCCATTATCCAATAATTTGAAATTACTCATCAGAAAAACTGCCTTATTGTAATCATAATTATTTGCGTATTTTTCATAATGAATCACGTCTTGATACTCAAAAATTGCCTTGAAAAAGGAGTCAAAATTATATCCATTTGGCACAAATATTTTCGAAACATTCCGACAGCCTAACCCAAAATAACGGAAAATATCTTCTCCTAAATTGACCAAATCTTCCTGCGTTTCATTCCCGGTTAAAATAGCTACGGAATTCCTGTTTTTACGAATAATGGAAGGCTTATTTTTAAAATAATATTCAAAATAACGGGCGGTATTGTTGCTTCCGGTTGCAATGACTGCATCAAAATTTTCGAGTTTTCCATCGGTAAAAGTGATTCTTTCTTCTAAATCTTTATCAACAGAAATTAAATAGTTTGCAAAAAATTTAATCAAATGTTGGTCGTTAGAAGAAGTTTTAATCAAAACAGTATGTCCGGTAATCAAAACCGATAAAAAATCATGAAATCCAACAAGCGGAATGTTACCGGCTAAAATTAATCCCACTTTTTTGGGTGTAACTTTCGAAAAATCATAGTTCAAAAGCCATTCATTTAAGTTAGTTTCTGTTAAAGCTTCTACCCATGAATTGACAGAAAAATACACTTGTTCTTTGGTAAACCATCCATTATGTGATTGTGAAAGTTCTAATATTGCTTCGAAAGAATCAAAAAAGGCATCATTATTTAAAACTCCTTGTTTTCTAAGGTTAGAATCTAATGAAAACTGACTTAAAAAATCACCTAAAGCAACAAAAGAATTTATTTTGGTTTTTTGTAACATTTGTAACTTGTTTATATATGGAATTGATTGTAATTTTGCACAAAAATAAATCAAAAATTAGCTATGGCAATCATAATAACTGACGAATGTATTAATTGCGGTGCTTGCGAACCGGAATGTCCAAATACTGCTATCTATGAAGGTGCAGACGATTGGAGATATAAAGATGGAACAAAATTAAAGGGAAAAGTTATTTTACCGGATGGTACTGAAGTAGATGCAGATGCTGCTCAAACACCTATATCGGATGATATTTATTATATAGTTCCCGGAAAATGTACAGAGTGTAAAGGATTTCATGATGAACCGCAATGTGCCGCTGTATGCCCGGTTGATTGTTGTGTTCCGGATGATAACCATGTAGAAAGTGAAGAAACGTTGCTGAATAGACAATCATTTTTGCATAATGAGTAATAATTTGAATCCCTTGAATGAGGGATTTTTTTATATGAAGAAAATATTTCTAGTACTATTTTTTTTATTTCACTTTAATTTTCTTTTTTCACAATCGATTAAAGGAAAAGTGGTTGATGAAAACAATTCTCCTCTATATGGTGTTTCTGTTTATTTTGATGGCACAACAATTGGAACCACCACAAATAATGAAGGAGTTTTTGAATTTTCTGTGAATCAAATTCCAAATGTGAATTTTGTTATTAGCTATATTGGCTATGAAACAGTTTATATGTTGTCTATTCAATCACCAATAAACATTAAACTTAATCCGTTAGAAATTTCGCTTAAAGAAGTGGTTTTAGAACCCATTCCATTTTCCAGAAAAGAAATGTTGACAGTTTTTAGAGAACATTTTTTAGGAAGAACCAAGGGAGGAAAAAACTCTGTAATTCTAAACGAAGAGGCAATTCAGTTCTCTTATACTGCCAAAGAGTTTGAATTAGCTGCGTTTGCCGATGAAAAAATAAGAGTTAGAAATAATTTTTTAGGCTATATTATTGAAGTTGATTTAATCGATTTTTATATTTTATACAACAAAAAAACATTATCAAATAACTTTTTGAGTGGTAGTTACTTTGCTGTAACCTCGTTTTATAAAGAAATAAACGGAGTAACAAAATCATTTGAAAAGAACAGAATTTCCTCTTATTTAGGATCATCCAAACATTTTTTTAAAAATTTAATAGATAAAAAATGGGGAAAGAAAGAATTTGTTTTGTATGATGGAAGTTTTGCTACCGATGCCGATTTTCATTTTGAAATTTTAGATGCAAAAGACATGAAATTAATTAGAGTAAAAGAAAAACAAATCACAACTAATTTGTTATCAACTCAAAAATTCTTTAGAAGTTTTAACATGTTGTATAATAACAAAGAACAATCCGGAATTATTTTTAAAACCAATGAATTCTATGTTGATATATTTGGCAATCACTCTAATATAGATCAAATTGATTTTTCGGGCGAAATTTCAAAAAAGAGGTTTGGCGATATGTTACCATTGGATTTTGTACTAAAATAAAAAAAATCCTGAGTTTTCTCTCAGGATTTTTTTTGAATTAAATTTATTGTTTGACTAAAATATAAGTTTCAAAGGTTACTTTATCTGTTTTTGGATTATATGTTTCTAAAACTAAATTTCCAATTGAATCAAAAAAACCAATAGATGTTTTATTTTTACTGCTATAAATATAGCTGTTAGTTGATGTTTTGTAAATATTACCCGTGGCTACATTTGTTTCATTTAAGATTGAATAACCATTCGGTTCTGAAGATACTTTGTATTTAACACCATCTAATAAATAATAAGAAGAACGGTCAATATCTACAGTTCTTATAGTTCCATCCGGATTTATAATTTCAGTTGTTTTTGTAGCAATTATGGGAGAATCTTTTTGTTCTACATTTATTGTATTCGATGTAGGAGCCTGATGTTCTAATAATTGAACTTCTTTAATATTTTCATTTTTTATCGTTTGTTTTTCCCCTTGACCGTTATCTACCGTTGTAATAGTAGTTTTTGTTTCTTCTTTAATATTTTTATTTTGAGAATAGCCAAAAGAAAAGGTCATGATTAATACGATGATTGCAACTAATTTCATGATTTAAATTTTTAATAATTAATAGGGAATAAAGATATAGTTTACAATTAGTTATCTTGTTGCATAATTAATTGCAATGTTTGCAGGATTCACATCTTTTTGATTTGATTCTAATATAAATCAATTCAAGAAGCTCTGTTTTATACTTTCAATTAATAAAACTATATTTGCACCCGTTTAAAAACCGTTTACCCATAACTCATTACCCTAAAAGATGAAAGCAGGAATTGTAGGATTACCAAATGTTGGAAAATCAACGTTATTTAATTGTTTATCAAATGCAAAAGCTCAAAGTGCTAACTTTCCTTTTTGTACTATAGAACCTAACATTGGAGTAGTAAACGTTCCCGATCCTCGAATTACTCGTTTAGAGGAATTAGTAAAACCGGAACGTGTTCAAATGGCAACTGTTGACATTGTTGATATTGCCGGATTGGTAAAAGGAGCCAGTAAAGGCGAAGGTTTAGGAAATCAATTTTTAGGAAACATCAGAGAATGTAACGCTATTATTCACGTACTCCGTTGTTTTGACAATGATAATATTGTGCATGTGGACGGTAACGTAAACCCAATTCGCGACAAAGAAACCATCGACATCGAATTACAATTAAAAGATTTAGAAACCGTTGAAAAGCGTTTGGAAAAAACCAATCGTGCAGCTAAAACCGGTAATAAAGAAGCCATTGTAGAAAAAGCGTTGTTAGACAGAATAAGAGAAGCTTTGCTCCAAGCAAAATCGGCTCGTACGGTTATTCCTCAAAATCAAGATGAAATTGATTTGATGGAAGAATTTCAATTAATCACCACCAAACCTGTTTTATATGTTTGTAATGTGGACGAAGCATCTGCTGTAAACGGAAATAAATATGTTGATCAAGTGCGAGAATTAGTAAAAGATGAACAAGCAGAAGTAATTGTGCTTTCTGTAGGAGCAGAAGCCGATATTACTGAATTAGAAAGTTATGAAGAACGTCAAGTTTTCTTGGAAGACATGGGATTAACAGAACCGGGATCAGCTGTTTTAATACGTGCCGCTTATAAATTATTAAAATTACAAACTTATTTTACCGCAGGAGTGAAAGAGGTTCGTGCTTGGACAATTAATGTTGGCGATACTGCTCCAAAAGCAGCCGGGGTTATCCATACTGATTTTGAGAAAGGATTTATTCGTGCAGAAGTTATTGCTTTTGAAGATTTTTCAAACTATGGTTCAGAAGCCAAGGTAAAAGAAGCCGGTAAATTACGAGTAGAAGGGAAAGAGTATATTGTTAAAGACGGTGATGTGATGCATTTCCGTTTTAATGTATAAATAGTATTATTTTTAGTTAAATTAACCTGCAAAATTTATTTTGCAGGTTTTTTGTTTTTAATAAATACTTTTCATTCCTTTATACACCTTAATCCTACTATAGTGAAATTACAACAACTGTTACTCAATAGTAAAAAACAGCAAAAAATACTTTTATCAACAGATAATTTCAAGTCTGAAAATGCTAATTTAGTTTTAGCTTTTGCACAAAGAACATTATTAGAAAAAGTTTGTCCTTTTGATTTGTTAAAAGAAATTTATCCCAATGCTCAAATCATACTTTGTTCCTCTTCCGGGCAAGTTTCAAATAATTGTACTATAGAAAAGGGAATTGTAGTTACAGCAATTGAATTTGATAAAACAAAAATTATAGCAACTGAATTTGATATTTTAGCTAACAATAATATAGATGACCTAGGTGAAAAGATTAAAGAGGAATTATTTTCAAAGGATTTAAAATCTGTTCTTATTTTATCAGAAGGAAGTTTTATCAATGGTACTGAACTTATTAATGAGTTAATTAAGCGAACTAATAAATTAATACCAATTTTTGGTGGTTTAGCAGGTGATGAATTCAGTTTTGAAAAAACTATAGTTGGTTTAAATGCAAACGCTTCATCTGGAAAAATTGTAGCGGTAGGTTTTTATGGTGAGCATATTCATTTTGGATATGGTTCTGAAGGTGGTTGGGGCGATTTTGGACCGGAACGAGAGGTAACTTTGTCTGATAAAAATGTTCTCTATAAGATAGGTGATCGTTTTGCTTTAGATTTATATAAAGAATACTTAGGCAAATATGCAGACGAATTACCTGGTTCATCGTTATATTTTCCACTTTCAATGAAAGAGAATTGTGAATCAGCTTCAGTAGTTAGAACAATATTAGCTATAGATGAAGAAAATAAATCAATGACATTTGCAGGAAACATTCCCGAAGGTTCACTTGTAAGATTAATGAAAGGAAATATAGATAAACTCATTGATGCAGCATCAACTGCTGCCTTTAAAATTAAAACTACATCGAAAGAAAAAGTTCAGTTAGCACTTTTAGTGAGTTGTGTTGGAAGAAGAATAGTTTTAGGAGATAGAGTGGAAGAAGAATTGGAAGTTGTTAAAGATAATTTTGGTGAGAATACAATTTTATGTGGTTTTTATTCTTACGGAGAAATTTCACCAACACAAAAAAATGTAGCTTGTGAACTTCATAATCAAACAATGACAATTGCCACAATGTATGAGGATTAAAAGCTAAATGGACAAATCAAATTTACATAGACATCTTAACCGTCAGATAGATAAATATTTATCTGAAAATACTTTAAGGAATAATTCTGACCTTTCTTCTTTTATAAAAGTCATTAATCAGACTTATTTAAATTACGAAAAAGATGCTGAGTTATTCGAACAATCAGCCCGTCTAAATGATAAAGAATATTCAGAAATAAATAATAAATTAAAACAAGAAATAAGCAAAAGAGATTTATTTGAACTCAAGTTAATTGAAGCTATTAATCAGCTCAATGTTGATGGGGTAAAGTTGGAAGGAAAAGATAATTTATTAGACCTAATCAAAATTCTTAACCGAGAAATAGAAATAAAAAAAGAATTTCAAGAGCAATTAAATTCAGCTAAAATAATAGCTGAAAAAGCAAATGATGCTAAATCGGAGTTTCTATCTATCATGAGTCATGAAATAAGAACACCACTTAATGCTATTATTGGTTTGGTTTATATCATGGAAAAAGAAAATTCTTTGGAAAGTTTTCATGAAAACATTGAAGTTTTAAAGCATTCTGCACAAAATTTATTTCTCCTAATAAATGATATTCTTGATTTCAATAAAATTGAAGCCGGAAAGGTGGATATAGAAAAAATCCCTTTTGATTTTAAAGAACTAATCAAACAAATTGCAAAATCTTTGCAAGTTAAAGCGTCTGAAAATTTAAATACGATTCAAATAAATATTGATGTTGATTTTCAACCTAATTTAATTAGTGACCCTTTACGAATTAATCAAATTATTACCAATTTAGTTTCTAATGCGATTAAATTTACTAAAGAGGGTACAATTACCATTACGGTTAATCAAATCTCAATAATTAATGACATTTCAACATTTAAATTTGAAGTAAAAGATACTGGTATTGGAATTGATAAAGAAAATTTTCAAAATATTTTTCAAAAATTTTCACAAGCAGAAACAAAAACTTATAGACAATTTGGAGGAACAGGTTTAGGATTAGTAATAACCAAGAAGTTACTTGATTTATTAGAATCAGATATTCAATTTGAAAGTGAGATTGGTATTGGGACAAAATTCTATTTTACAATAAGTCTACCCATAAATAAACACTTTGATACAGTTGTTACAGATGATTTGCAAGAAAATTATAAAGAACAAGATCTACATGGAATGCGGGTGTTATTAGTAGAAGATAATTTGATTAACATTAAAATTGCTCAAAAAATAATGAGTCAATGGAATGTGGAAGTTGATTTAGCTGAAAATGGTCTTGTTGGTGTTGAAAAATTTAATTTGAATTCTTATGATGTTATTTTAATGGATTTATCAATGCCGGTAATGGATGGTTACGAAGCAACTTCATTAATTAGAGAAAAAGATAAATTAATTCCTATTGTTGCCCTAACAGCCTCAGCCTCATTTGGATATTTAGACAGAGCACTTCAAATTGGAATTAATGAATATATTATAAAACCTTTTAATCCGAAAGAACTCAATATGAAATTGAGAAAATATTATAAAGGTTAGTTTTTTTATATTTGGTTGCTTTAACAATATAAAATGTATGTTTTTTGTCAATATTATTATTGATAACTTCTTTTTTTTATTCTTTTATTTCCTATTGATTTCACTTACATTAGCAGAAACTCGATATTACCCAAAATGCAAGAACAAAATCAATATACCGAAGACAATATTCGTTCCCTCGATTGGAAAGAACACATCCGAATGCGACCCGGAATGTATATCGGGAAGCTCGGTGATGGTTCTTCACCTGATGATGGTATTTACATATTGTTGAAAGAAACATTAGATAACTGTATCGATGAATACGTGATGGGAGCTGGGAAAACTATTGAAGTTACCATCAAAGATAAATTAGTAACCGTCCGTGATTATGGTCGTGGAATTCCGCTAGGAAAAGTTGTTGATGTTGTTTCAAAAATGAATACCGGTGGTAAATACGATTCCAAAGCCTTCAAAAAATCGGTTGGTTTGAATGGAGTAGGGACAAAAGCAGTAAATGCGTTGTCCAATTATTTCCGTGTGGAATCGGTTCGTGACAACCAACAAAAAGCTGCTGAATTCTCTGCCGGAAATTTAACGTTGGAAGAAGACATTCAAGAAACAACCAAACGCCGAGGTACTAAAGTAGCCTTTATTGCCGATGAAACTATTTTTAAAAACTACAAATACCGTAATGAGTACATCATCAAAATGCTCAAAAATTATTGTTACCTCAATACGGGATTAACAATATATTACAACGGTGAAAAGTATTATTCCGAAAATGGTTTAAAAGATTTATTGGAAGAAAATATTACCGAGGAAGATATGATTTATCCAATCATTCATCTTTCAGGCGACGATATTGAAATAGCCATTACCCATAGTAAATCGCAATATTCTGAAGAATACCATTCATTTGTAAATGGTCAGAATACGACGCAAGGCGGAACGCATTTAAATGCTTTTCGTGAATCAATCGTTAAAACCATTCGTGAGTTTTATAAAAAAGATTTTGACCCTTCAGATATCAGAAAATCAATTGTTTCTGCTATTGCAGTTAAAGTAGAAGAACCGGTTTTTGAAAGTCAAACGAAAACTAAATTAGGTTCCACCGATATCGGTCCGAAAGGGCCAACGGTGCGTACATTCATCAATGATTTCATATCCAAAAAACTCGATAATTTTTTACATAAAAATCCGGAAGTAGCCGATTTACTTTTACGTAAAATTCTACAAGCCGAACGTGAACGTAAAGAACTTTCAGGTATTCGAAAATTAGCAAAAGACCGAGCCAAAAAAGCAAGTTTGCACAATAAAAAATTACGTGATTGTCGAGTTCATTTAACCGATGCTAAGAATCCACGAACGTTAGAAAGTACACTTTTTATCACCGAAGGAGATTCCGCTTCCGGTTCGATTACTAAAAGTCGCGATGTGAATACGCAAGCGGTTTTTAGTCTACGTGGAAAACCGTTGAATTCGTATGGCATGAGTAAGAAAATCGTTTACGAAAACGAAGAATTCAACTTATTGCAAGCCGCTTTAAACATTGAAGAATCGATGGAAGATTTGCGTTATAATAACATCGTAATTGCTACCGATGCCGACGTGGATGGTATGCACATTCGCTTGTTGTTGATTACTTTTTTTCTTCAATTTTTTCCGGAGTTAATCAAAGACGGGCATTTATATATTTTGCAAACGCCGTTGTTCCGTGTTCGAAATAAAAAAGAAACCATTTATTGTTACTCCGAACAAGAACGTGTAGATGCCATCGAAAAATTAAAGCCCAAACCTGAAATCACTCGATTCAAAGGATTAGGAGAAATTTCGCCCGACGAATTCAAGAATTTTATTGGCGAAAGCATTCGATTAGATCCGGTGATGTTGGATAAAGCCACTTCCATTGAAACGTTATTGGAGTTTTATATGGGTAAAAATACGCCGGATAGACAAGAGTTTATTATCAATAATTTGAAAGTGGAATTGGATGTTGTTGAGAAGTCTTAGTAGCACAAAGTTTCACAATGTTTGGCACGAAGTTTCTCAAAGAATTAAATAAAAGGAGACAGAACTACTATGATAGAAGAAAACGAGATTAGCAGTATTGTTTTGGATTGTGCCTATAAAGTTCATACAAAACTAGGTTCAGGATTATTAGAAAAAGTATACAGAGAGTGTTTAGCATATGAATTGATAAAATGTGGATTAAATGTGGTGCAAGAAAAACCTTTTCCAGTGATTTATGAAGATATAAAAATGGATTGCGGTTATAGAGTTGACTTGATTATAAATAATAAAGTAATTGTAGAATTAAAAGTAGTTGAAGAATTTACGATTGAACATACTGCTCAGTGTTTGACTTATATGCGACTTTCGAATTGTAAATTAGGGTTACTTTTAAATTTTTATAAGAAATCATTGAAAGACGGAATTAAAAGATTAATTATATAAAACATTGTGTTACATCGTGTTAAGCTTAGTGAAACTTTGTGCTACAAATAAAACATAAATGAACGAAGACGAAGAAAACATCATCCCCGAAGAGGAAAATGAAGAACTCAACGAGTCAAGCCAAGAACAAGGTTTTGACGATGTAAAAGTTTTTAGTAATAAACATTTTTACGAAAACGACGAAAACCCCGAAGACACCATCACCAAAGTGACTGGAATGTACAAGGATTGGTTTCTCGATTATGCTTCTTACGTAATTTTGGAGCGTGCTGTTCCTGCCATTGAAGATGGTTTTAAACCGGTTCAACGCCGAATCATGCACTCGATGAAAGAACTAGACGACGGTCGTTATAACAAAGTAGCGAATATCGTTGGTCATACGATGCAATATCATCCACACGGAGATGCCAGTATTGGTGATGCGATGGTACAAATCGGTCAGAAAGATTTGCTGATTGATATGCAAGGAAACTGGGGAAATATACTAACTGGTGACAGTGCCGCCGCTTCCCGTTACATCGAAGCACGAATTTCGAAATTGGGTCACGATATTTTATATTCTCCTAAAATTACCGAATGGGGAATGTCGTATGATGGTCGTCGTGCCGAACCTATTAATCTTCCGGTAAAATTTCCACTTTTGTTAGCACAAGGTGCTGAAGGAATTGCCGTTGGTTTATCTACTAAAGTGTTGCCACATAATTTTATTGAATTGATTGAAGCTTCGATAAAGATTTTAAAGAACAAACCATTTACAATTTTTCCTGATTTTCCAACCGCAGGAATTGCTGATGTTTCCAATTATAACGATGGATTGCGAGGCGGAAGAGTTCGTGTTCGTGCGAAGATTTCTCAATTAGATAAACAAACGTTGGTGATTACACAAATTCCGTTTTCTACCAATACCGGAACGTTGATTGACAGTATTCTGAAAGCCAATGAAAAAGGAAAAATTAAAGTCAAAAAAATAGAAGACAACACGGCTGCAGAAGTTGAAATTTTAATTCATCTACCACCGGGCGTTTCGCCGGATAAAACCATTGATGCATTGTATGCATTCACTGCATGCGAAACTTCCGTTGCTCCGTTAGGTTGCGTGATTGAAAATCATAAACCGTTGTTTATCGGAGTTTCGGACATGTTGAAAATTTCGACACATCGAACGGTTGATTTGTTGAAACGGGAATTGGAAATTCAATTGGATGAACTTGAAAACAAATGGCATTTTTCTACCTTAGAAAAAATCTTCATTCGAGAAGAAATGTACATCGACTTCAAATTGTATTCTGATAGAGAGGCTTTATATGTTTACATGTACGATCGATTCAAACCATTTTTGAAATCATTTGTTCGAGAAATTAATGATGATGATTTGCAGAAATTAACTCAAATTCCAATGATTCGTATCACACGTTTCGATTCAGACAAAGCAGATGATGCTATTGCGAAGTTGGAAGCTGAAATGGAACTAGTAAAACATCATTTAAATAACATCATCGATTTTGCTATTGATTATTTTCAAAAGTTAAAAGACAAATACGGAAAAGGAAGAGAACGTCAAACCGAATTGCGAAGTTTTGATACGATTGAAGCTACAAAAGTGGTATTGAGAAACACGAAGTTATACGTCAACAAAGAAGAAGGTTTCCTTGGAACCGGACTCAAAAAAGACGAATATGTAGCCGATTGTTCGGATATTGATGATGTAATTGTCTTTTTACGAGATGGAAAAATGATGGTAACCAAAGTGGATGATAAAAAATTTATAGGGAAAGACATCATTCACATTGCCATTTTTGATAAAAACGATAAGCGAACGATTTATAATATGATTTATCGCGATGGGAAAAATGGTTCTACTTTTATCAAACGATTTAATGTTTCAGGAGTTACCAGAGATAAATTTTACGATTTAACACAGGAAAAACCGGGTTCACAAACGTTGTATTTTTCTGCCAATCCGAATGGAGAAGCAGAAGTGGTGACTATTTTATTGCGTCAGGTTGGAAGTGTAAAAAAATTGAAGTGGGATTTAGATTTTGCCGACATTGCTATTAAAGGAAGGGCTTCTCGCGGAAATACGGTGACCAAATACCCAATTAAAAAAGTCGAATTAAAAGAAAAAGGAATTTCAACACTTCGTCCACGTAAAATTTGGTTTGATGATACGGTTCAGCGATTAAACGTGGATGGACGAGGCGATTTACTTGGTGAATTCAGACCCAATGACCGTATTTTGGTTATCAATCAAGCCGGAAAATTAAAAACCATTATTCCGGAATTGACTACCCATTTTGATGAAGAAATGATAGTGTTGGAAAAATGGCATCCTAATAAACCTATTTCGGCGATTTATTATGACGGAGAAAAAGACCGATATTATGTCAAACGTTTCTTGGTTGAAAATGAAAATAAAGAAGAAATCTTCATTTCAGAACATGAGAAATCACAATTAGAAATTGTTTCTACTGATTGGCGACCAGTTGCTGAAGTAATTTTTGCAAAAGTAAAAGGTATTCAAAAAGAAAATCAGACGGTTGATTTTGAGCAGTTTATAGCAATTAAAGGAATTAAAGCACTCGGAAATCAATTGACAACAGATAAAATAAAACAAGTTAACTTGTTGGAACCACTTCCTTATGAAGAACCGGAAGAAGAAGTTCCGGAGGAAATGGAAGTTTCAGGTGAAGATAATGTTACAGACGATATTCAAACTGAATTAGATGACGATGGACAAATTACATTGAGTTTAGAATAAAAAAAAATGCCTTTCAATTTGAAAGGCATTTTTTTTTATAATTTATTTTTTAATAGTAAGAATGTCATTTCTTCTTTCTAATTTTCATGTTAATAAACTCAACTGCTAATGAAAAAGCAATAGCAAAATAAAGATATCCTTTCGGGACAGCTCCTACATGTTGACCAACTAATGTTGCATTAGACAAATGCATACTTTCTGTAATTAACATAAATCCAATTAATATTAAGAATGCTAAACCAAGGATTTGAATGGATGGATTTGCGTTAACAAAATTTCCAACCGGAACAGCAAAAAGCATCATGACACCTACTGAAATTACTACGGCAGTAACCATGATGTAGAGAGCTCCTTCAATGCCGTTAGTCATACCAACTGCGGTTAAAATACTATCTACAGAGAAAATCAAGTCAATTAATAGAATTTGAACAATCACACTACCGAACGATTTGGCTGCAGAAGTTTTCATGTCTTTTTCTTCTTCTCCCTT
>Ga0209202_1001043_pt1 | contig 18207 bp, 14 predicted proteins | sample AD_UKC032_MetaG_FD_184416 | JGI IMG/M metagenome (GOLD analysis project Ga0209202, IMG submission 184416) | Active sludge microbial communities of municipal wastewater-treating anaerobic digesters from USA - AD_UKC032_MetaG (SPAdes) (version 2) | ecosystem: Engineered > Bioreactor > Anaerobic >... | reverse complement strand
GGCCTCGGCGGCGTCGAACTCGCGCATCTTCAGCACCACCGGCTCAATCTCGGAGCGCTCGCGCGACAGCGCGCGAAAGCGGTTCATGTCGCCCGCGGCGTCGGGCGCGGCGAGCGTCACGTCGATTTCCTCGAGCCGGCGGGCAAGCTGGCCGAGCTTGGAACGCATTGAATCTTTCATGGTCTCTCGGCCGCGGTGGCGCGGCGACTGCCCGCGGGTGCGGTGGGTGATGAGGAGGCGCGGCGCGCGGGATGCGGCATGCGCACCGAGTGCGCAGCGCACGGCGCGTGTCGGGCAGGGTCGAGGAAGGGTCGCGGCGCGGCGGGGCGGGCAGAGGCCCCGTCCATGGCGACCCGGGCGGGTCGGACCATGGCGCCGCTAACGCTCGGTGGGGTGGTAGAAGCGCGCCAGCAGCGCCGCGATCTGGGCGCGCTCGGCCGGGTCGTCGACCTCGGAGTTGCGCAGCGCGGCCATGGGGTCGTGCAGGAACTTGGCGGTCAGCGCGTGGGCCAGGGCCTCGAGCACCGCCTCGGGCGATTCGCCGCGCGCGAGCTGGCGCCGCGCGCGTTCGAGCTCGACGCCGCGCAACTGGTCGGCGCGCTCGCGCAGACCCTGGATCAGGGGCACGGCGGCGCGCGCATTGAGCCAGGACTCGAAGTCGCGCACGCGCGACTCGATGATCGCCTCGGCCTGCGACACCGCCGCCTGGCGCCCCTCGACGCCGCTTTGCACCACGCGACCAAGGTCGTCGACGGTGTACACGTACACGTCGTCGAGCCGCGCCACCTCGGGCTCCACGTCGCGCGGCACGGCCAGGTCGACGATGAAGATGGGCTTGTGGCGGCGGCTGCGGATCGCGCGCTCGACCATGCCCAGGCCGATGATGGGCAGCGAACTCGCCGTGCACGAGACGATGATGTCGAAGCGGTGCAGCGCCTCGGGCAGCTCGCCCAGGCGCATGGCGTGCGCGTGGAAGCGGTGGGCCAGGGCCTCGGCCCGCTCCGCGGTGCGGTTGGCCACGGTCAGGCTGCGCGGGCGTTGTGCGGCAAAGTGCGTGGCACACAGCTCGATCATCTCGCCCGCGCCCACGAACAGCACCGACTCGCCGCCCAGGTCGCCGAAGATGCGCTGCGCCATGCGCACCGCGGCGGCGGCCATCGACACCGAGTGCGCGCCGATCTCGGTGGTGCTGCGCACTTCCTTGGCCACGGCGAAGGTGCGCTGGAACAGGTGATTGAGCAGCAGGCCCAGGCCGCCGGCGCCGCGCGCCAGGCGTTCGGCCTGCTTCATCTGGCCCAGGATCTGTGGCTCGCCCAGCACCATGGAATCGAGCCCGCTGGCCACGCGGAAGGCGTGGCGCACCGCGCTGGCGTGCGGCAGCACGTAGCTGTGGTGCTGCAACTCCGACAGGTCGACCTGCTTCTCGCGGGCCAGGAAGGTCTGCAGCGCCTCGCGGGCGCGCTCGGGTTCCTGCACCGCGCAGTAGAACTCGGTGCGGTTGCAGGTCGAGACGATGGCCGCCTCGGACAGCGCCCCGCCGTCGGCGCCGCGCAGGCGCTCGCGCAGTTGGGCGATCGTGCCGCCGACCTCCTCGGGCACGAAGGCCACGCGCTCGCGCACGGCGAGCGGCGCGGTCGTGTGGTTCAATCCCAGGGTCAGCAGGTGCATGCGCGAGGACGGTGGCCGGATCCGGTCCCGGAGTCGGGGCGGTCGTGAAGTATATCGGCGCAGGCCCCTGGGGCCTTGACCTGGGTCTCTTGCGCCACCGCGCTCGCGCCCCCATCTGCGGGCCAGCCCAGCCAGCGCGCACTCATGGAAACCCTTCCTGCCCCGACCGTGATTCCCACCGCACCGCACGACGTGCAGGCGGCCGCGCGGCGCGCCCACAAGATCGTGACGCGCCGCGCCCTCGTGTCGGCGGGCGCCTCAGTGGTGCCGGTGCCGGGGCTGGACATCGCCGTGGACATCGGCCTGTACATGTCGCTGGTCGAGGACATCAACACGGAGTTTGGCCTCACGCCCGCGCAGATCGAGCGCTTGTCGCCCAAGGCCCGGGCGCTGGTGTTTCGCGCCATCACGCTCGCCGGCCCCACCCTGGTGGGGCGCGTGCTCACCCGCGAGGCGGTGGTGGCCGGCCTCAAGCTCGTGGGGGTTAGGCTCACCGCCAAACAGGCGACGCGCTGGGTGCCGGTGGCGGGGCAGGTGGTCGCCGCCACCTTGTCATTCACCGCGATCAAGATCCTCGGCGACCGGCACGTGCAGGACTGCGTGCGGGTGGCCGGGGCCCTCGTCGACCTCAACCCCCCGCCGCGCCGCTAGCCCTTTGCCGGAGGCAGCAGTCCGTCCTTGCCCAGGGTGGTGACGATCAGGCTCACGAACTGGGTGATGATCTGCTGCACCGAGTCGAAGCCCGTGCTCGTCGTGGTGGCGGCGGACCACAGCACCTCGCCGCTCATCAGGTTGAACAGGCGCGTGTCGGAGCTCACGTCCTGGGTGGTGGTCACGGTGGGCGGGATGCTGTAGCTCGCCGCCCACATGCCACTGTAGAAGCCGTAGAAGCCGCCCCAGCCCATGCCGGGCCACGGGCCTACGGGCCGGACGACCCCAGGAGTCACGTTGATCTGCTGCTGCACGTTGACCACGCGGGTGAGCATCACGTAGGTCACGCCCGCGTCGGCCACCGCCTTGCGCAGTCGGGGTTCCTCGACGGGGCCTTCGTCAGCGATGAACTTGTACGACGGAACGGCCTTCACCCCGCGGGCCTGCAGCGCCGCGACCATCTGGTCTTCGAACAGGCGCCGGTTGGTCGTGTCGCGCGTCACCGACATGACCATGACGTTGTTGACCGGGCCCTTGGCCGCGGCCTGCGGGTTGACCCATTGCGCATCGAGGGTCGTGGCAGGGGTGGCGCAGCCCGTGAGGACGGCGGCGGCGCCGGCCAGGCACAGAGCTCCCAGAATTCGCTTCATGGTTCGAGTCTCCTGACGGTGGGTGGAGGGCAGCGTCGATCGACTTGGCCCTAAAGCAGCAGCATCGCAACCGATTCTAGGGGTCGGCGCGCCCGCCGTGTTGACTGGCTGCCGTCCAGGTCGCCCGATGCACGAACCGCAGCCTGCGCTAACCTCGCGCACCTCGAGCGACTGCGCACGGTGCCGACATGATGTTTCGTGTCCTGAAAAAGACTCTGACCGCCCTCGGCGTAGGTGCCCTTGCAGCGGTGTCGGCGGCGCACGCGGCGCCCGTCAGGCCCAATATCGTCTACATCGTTGCCGACGACCTCGGCTGGAAGGACGTGGGCTTTCACGGGTCGGACATCCGCACGCCCAACCTCGACGCCCTGGCGCGCGGTGGCGCGCGGCTCGAGCAGTTCTACGCCCAGCCGATGTGCACGCCCACGCGTGCCGCGCTGATGACCGGGCGCTACCCCTTCCGCTACGGGCTGCAGACCGCGGTGATCCTCTCGGCGCACACCTATGGCCTGGCGCTCGACGAATGGCTGCTGCCGCAGGCACTCAAGGAGGCCGGCTACCAGACCGCCATCATCGGCAAGTGGCACCTGGGCCATGCCGACCCGAAGTACTGGCCGCGCCAGCGCGGCTTCGACTACCAGTACGGACCGCTGATCGGCGAGATCGACTACTTCACGCACGAGCAGCATGGCGTGCTCGACTGGTACCGCGACAACAAGCCGGTGCGCGAAAAGGGCTACTCGACGACGCTGCTGGGCAACGACGCAGTGAGGTTGATCGAGAAGCACGATCCTGCGCGCCCGCTCTTCTTGTATCTGGCCTTCAACGCGCCGCACACGCCCTACCAGGCGCCGCAGGCCGACCAGGAGCGCTACGCCCACATCGCCGACCCTAGCCGGCGTGCCTACGCGGCCATGGTCAGCGCACTCGACGCGCAAGTGGGCCGCGTGGTGGCTGCGCTCGACGCTCGCGGCATGCGCGACAACACGCTGATCGTCTTCCAGAGCGACAACGGCGGCACCCACAACCCGATGTTCGCGGGCGAGGGCGACATGTCGAAGATCAAGATCCCCGTCGACAACGGCCCCTACCGCGACGGCAAGGGCTCGCTCTACGAGGGCGGCACGCGAGTCGTGGCCTTCGCCAACTGGCCCGGGCACATCGCGCCGGGCAGCACGGTGGACGCGCTGATCCACGTGGTCGACATGTATCCCACGCTGGCGCGGCTGGCTGGGGCCTCGACCGCGCGCACCAAGCCGCTCGACGGAATGGATGTGTGGCCCACCATCAGCGAGGGCAAGCTCAGCCCGCGCACCGAGATCGTCTACAACGTCGAGGCCCTGCGCGCCGGCATCCGCCAGGGCGATTGGAAGCTGATCTGGCGCGCGCCCCTGCCCGAGGGCATCGAGCTCTACGACCTTGCCAAGGACCCGTACGAGAAGAACAACGTCGCTGCTCAGCACCCCGAGGTGGTGGCCAGGCTGCGCCAGCGCGCCAACGAATTGGCCGCCACGCAGCAGAAGTCGCTGCTGATGCAGACCGAGTTCGAGGCGCTGCGCCAGCGTCTGAAGCTGCCGCCGGCGCTGCCGGGCGAGGAACTGGTGCTGACCGAGTAGGGGCCACGCGCGCAGTCGCGGCGCGCACTTCGCCCGCGCGGAACGAAGGGTCGAGGGGCGCCCCAGGAGCCCCACCCGGGAGCACGAAGACGGGCAGTGGCCCGTGCATCGAGGCGGCTGTGACAGTCGGGACAACTCGGCTACGATCGCGTCGTGCGTAACGTCCCCTGTCACAGTGGCGCGGTCGTTCGGGCGACGATCTTCGTCCTGCTCGCCAACCTACTCTTGCCGATGTTCGGCCTCGGGGTGCACGCGCCTCGGACCGGACTTGCAGGGGCGAGTGCGATCGGCGACGTATGTTCGGTTCGCACACCGGGGCGTGGTGTCCCGAACGACGCACCGGTGCCGGTCAAGTCGCTGGCTCACGGGGACCACTGCCCCTTCTGCACCTCCGGAGTTGGTCCGCTGATCGTCGACACGCGGGCGGGCGTGCTGTTCCTTCCTCGCCTCGCCGCGGACCCGCCACCGCTCTTCCTGCACGGGCCGCGTCCGCTCGCCCAATGGGCCGTCAGGCGCGCCCGCGGTCCTCCTCTCCCCTCCCTCGCCTGACGTCATCGCTGGTCGCCAGCCCATTCCGGCGCGCGACCGCACGCCGCGCGGCACACGCCGCGCCCGATCGCGTCCGCTCGCGCTGCCAGAACTAGGCCCCTGATAGGCGCCTCGGCGGTGCGTCGGCGCCGAACGCCGCCATGACTTCCATGGCGGTGGGAGGAGACACATGCAGAAGAAGATCATCGCCGCCGCCTGCGCGGCTGCGTTCCCTATGCTGGGTGCTAGCGCTCAGGAGGTGCGGCCCGGCGAACGTTCCGGCAACCCGGTCGTGCTCGACACCGTCATCGTCACGGCATCGGGTCGCCCGCAGGCTATCCAGGATGTTCAGGCCTCGGCGCAAGTCATCACAGAAAGCGACCTGCAGGCGTTTCCCGGAACCAGCGTCACTGACGGCCTCAAGATGGCGGTCGGTGTCGACGCTCGCGCCTACGGTGGAACCGCTACGGTGGCCATGCGGGGCCTGCTAACCAACGCGGGGTCGCCGATCCTGACCCTGGTGAATGGGTTGCGGCGCCCCGCGAAGTATGGAGTCTCCAACCTCAATCTGTACGAACTCGAGAATGTCGAGCGCGTCGAGATCGTTCGCGGCCCCATGTCCGCACTGTTCGGTGCCGACGCGATGGGAGGGGTGATCAACATCATTACCCGCACGCCCATCGGCAACGAGGGCGTCACCGGAAGCGTTCGCGGCCTCGCGGGTGTGACCTATGACAGCCAGCGCAACACCTATTACGCCGGAGGTGACGTGGCATTCGGTACTGGCGAGGTGCGCCACCGGGTGAGCGCCGAGTACCGCACGCGCCAGGAATTCCGCTACAACGAGGCTGCCTACCTCGTCGATCTTGGCAACGTCGATCAGGTCTTCGGCACCTACGAAGGCGGGTGGACGCTCGCGCCCGGGCAGCGCCTGCGCTGGACCCTGGAGTATGTCGACCAGAACGACACCTCGCCCGGGCTGCTTGCAGCAGCCCCACCGACCCGCCCGACGGCGCTGCCTTACACGGGCTTCGAGCGCGAGACGCGCTGGTTCGGCGCCCTGAACTATTCAGGCGAGATCGGTCCGGGCACGGTCACGGTCGATCTCGGCTACGGCGATTCTGACGGGGCAACCACGCGCAGCTTTCCCAACATCGAGACCACGCTCTACAAGCAGCTTCAGGCGCAGGCCGTTTACGGCATGAACCTGGGTGCGCACTCGCTGCTTGCTGGTGTGGGCACGCTGCAGGACGACGTGGACGTGAGCATCAACAGCCGCGCCGAGAAGCGGACCAACAATTACGTGCTGGCGCAGGACGAATGGACCCTCATGCCGGCGCTGAAGGCGCTGCTGGGACTGCGCTACGACAGCTTCACCGACTTTGGATCGGTCGTGTCGCCGCGCGTGTCGGTGCTGTACTCGCCCGCCGAGTGGTCGCTGCGCGCCGGCTACGGTCAAGGCTTCCGGGCACCCAATCCGCTCGAGCAGTACTCGAGTTTCCTGCGCGGGCGTTTCCTGGTCGTGGGCAATCCGAACCTGCAGCCCGAGGAGTCCAAGTCATGGGAAGTCGCGGCGGCCTGGCATTCGGCGGCGCTCAGTGCGGAGCTGGTCTACTTCAATTCGGTCGTGACCAACCTGATCCAAACCGTGACCCGACCGCGCCTGCCGGGTGATCCTGGGCAGGTGCTCTCGCGCGCCGTGTACTCGAACGTCGCGGAGGCGGACATCAGTGGTCTCGAAGCCAGCCTGGGGTGGCGCTTCGCGCCGGCCTGGTGGCTGGCGGCCGGCTGGAACTACCTCAGCGCGATCGATGCCTCGACCGGCCAGCGACTTACCCAGCGTTACCGTCAGATGTGGCAGGGCAATCTGCGGTACGAACAGGGCGCGTGGCGCGCGGATGTGATCACCCGCTACTACCTCGACTTCTACAACAGCGATCCCGCGATCCGCGGCAGCCTGCCGTTCAACACCAACTACGGCACGACCGAACTGAAACTGAGCTATGGCATGGGAGGCTGGACCGCGTCTGCGGGCGTCCAGAACCTCTTCAACCGTGCGCAGCCGGTCAACTGGAACAACGTGGGCTCCGTGATGGACCCGCCAGCGCGGTTCTTTTACGGCAACCTGCGCTACGCGTTCTAGGGGAATGGGCGACATGAACTCAGATCACCTGATTCCCAGCGCAACGCGCCACGACCCGCGGGTCGTTCTCGACGCCTGGGAGGCCTTGCGTGCCGCCCACCCGCACGTTCACGGTCCCGAGGCCGCAGCCATGCTCGGCGTGCCTGAGGCCGCGCTCGTGGCCTCCAAGGTCGGGCAGGGCGCGACCGTCGGCCTGCGTCCCAGCCTGCGCGCCGCACTCTCAAGCTGTGCCGCGTGGGGCAAGTCGCTCGTCGCGCTACGCAACGAGGCTGGCGTGATGCTCAACGTGCTTGACGAGGTGACTCTGGCAGACGCCGGTGCGGGCTTGGTCAAACTCGTGGGCCGGGCTCACGAACTGCTCCTGGCCGACACCGCCATCGCCAGCCTCTTCCTGCTCGAAGACAACGACAGCCACGGCCACACGCTGAGCCTGAACTGGTTCGACGCGGGAGGCGACGTGATCGGGCGCGTGTTCCTGATGTCGAAGGCAGGACGAGAGCGGGCACTCCCAGAGATCGTCAGCCTGGCGCTGGCGCAGCAGTCACGCACTCTTGAGTTTGACCCCGCGGCCGCGCGGCCCGACCTGCTGCGGCTCGCTCCGCGCACTGAGCCGCGGGCCTCGTCTCAGCCCAGACCCGCTCCAGCGCGATTCGCGGCCGACGCGATCCTTGCCCTCGCCGACCTCCCTTCGGTGAGCGTGACGATGGAAGGTCGCGGTGGTGCGGGGCACTACTTGGGAGCGGTCACCAGGACCAGCCAGACCGGCCCCGCGGTGCATGCCACCAGCAGCGAAATTAAGCTGCACCTGCGCCCGGCCGCCTTTGTGGCCGCCTGCCTGTCGACTTCTGAGGGGGGCGACCCCTGCGCCAGACTCGTCGACGGCCAGGGCGGCGCTCTCACCCTGTCCGCGCCTCGCGTCCCAGGCAGCTCCTGGGATGCCCTCATCGCCAAGGAACTCCCATGAATGAAGTCCTCGTCTCGCGCCGGCGTCTGTGCTCGGCGTGTCTCTTGCTCGGCGCCCTGGGTTTTGGCAGCCTGTCGGGCGTTGGTGCGCAGAGCAAACCCGAACGGCTGATCGTCGCCAACAGCTACCTCGCCGAGATCGTCGTGGCTCTTGGCGCGGGGGCTTCCATCGTGGCAGTCAGCGGCGGCACAGACCACCTCGCCGAGCTGGCCAAGGCTCCTCGCCTGCCAGGCTTTCGTCAGACCTCGGCCGAGCCCATGCTCGCGCTCGCTCCCACGCGCGTTCTGATTGCCGACGCCTTCACGCATCCGCAGACGCTCGAGCAGTTGCGGGCGGCGGGCGTGCAGGTTGACCTGATCGAGGCGGAGGCTAGCCCCGAGGGCGTGGTGCGACGCATCCGCGTGATCGCCAGGATTCTCGGCAAGCCGACCGAGGGGGAGGCCCTGGCGGCCAAGTTTCAGCGGGAGATGGCCGAGGCGCGCGCCTTCGTGGCGCGCGCCAGGACGCAGCCGCGCGCGCTCTTCATCCTCGCGGGAGGCGGGCGGCCCACAATCGTGGCGGGCCGGAATACCAACCCCGCGGCGATGATCGAGTTGGCGGGCGGTCACAACGTCGCCGACGGCTTCGAGGGTTTCAAGTCCATGAGCCAGGAGGTGATGGTCGAGGTCGCGCCCGAGTTCATCCTGACCAACAAGGAAGGACGCGAGCTCTCGGACGGCCTTCCCGTGGCCCTGCGGGCACCAGGCGCCATGGCCACGCCGGCGGGCAAGGCCGGCCGCCTGATCTCGATCCCCAACGAGTACCTTCAAGGGATGGGGATACTCACGCCTCGCGGGATCGTGTTGCTGGCCCAGCAGTTGCATCCGGGGCTCAAGTGAGCGAGGCGGCGCCCGCGCGGCACCTCGCGCCGCTGATTGTCCTGTCTGCATGCGTGCTGCTCGGCGCCGTCGCTGTGATCGCCATTGGCACGGGCGCCGTGAAGATCGAGCCTGGAAAGGTGCTCGCGATCCTGCTCGGCCAGGCCTCGCCTGACGTCACCGAGGCGCAGCGGGTGGTCGTGTGGAGCGTGCGCCTGCCGCGCGTTCTGCTGGCGATCGTTGCTGGTGCCGGCCTTGCGATCACCGGCGTGTTGATGCAGGCGCTGTTCCGCAATCCACTCGCCGACCCGGCCTTGATCGGCGTGTCGGCGGGCGCCGCTCTTGGAGCCGTCACCGTCATCGTGCTCGGCGCGACGGTCCTGCAGGGAGCGAGCCGCCTGCTTGGCGTGTGGACTCTGCCCGCGGCGGCCTTCACGGGTGCATTGGCCACCGCCCTCATCGTCTTCAGGTTCAGCAATCGCGACGGGGTCTTGGACCCCACGACCATGCTGCTGTGTGGCATCGCGATAAATGCCCTGAGCGGCGCGGGCATCGGCTTGCTGACCTATCTGGCCACCGACGAACAGTTGCGCAACCTGACCTTCTGGAGCCTTGGCAGCCTGAGCGCTGCCACCTGGGGGGCGCTGCTCGGCACGCTCCCGGCGGCCCTGGCCCTGGCGCTGGCCGTGCCGCGCGTGGTGCTCGGCCTGAACGCGCTTTTGCTTGGCGAGTCCGAGGCCTTGCATCTGGGTATCCCGGTCGAAGGACTGAAGCGTCTGGTCATCGCGCTGACTGCGGCGGCTGCCGGATCGGTCGTGGCTGTGTCGGGAGTGATCGGCTTCGTCGGCCTGGTCTGCCCGCACCTTGCACGCCTTCTGGTGGGACCAAACCACCGCTACGTGCTGCCCTTGGCGGCGGCACTCGGGGCCATTCTGCTTACGGCCGGGGACATGATCGCCCGCACCGTCGTTCGCCCCGCGGAGCTGCCCATCGGCATCCTCACCGCCCTGCTTGGTGCGCCCTTCTTCCTGTGGCTGTTGCGCAGGGAGTCTGCTCATGGCCATTGACGCCGGTGTCGAGCCCAGCCTCGCGCTGGAGCACGTGAGCGTGTTCCGGGGCCGGCGCGCCCTGGTGCAAAGTGCGTCGTTGCAGGCCGGACGCGGCGAGTTCATCGCTCTGGTCGGTCCCAATGGCGCAGGAAAGTCGAGCCTGCTGCGGGCGGTGACGGGCGAGTGGACGAGCTCCGGTCAGGTGCGGTTGTTCGGGCGCGCGCGCGCCGACTGGCCCGTCCGTGAACTGGCCCGCCGGCTGGCCGTCATGCCCCAATCCTCGTCGCTGGTGTTCGCCTTCACCGTCTCCGAACTGATCGCGATGGGTCGTCTGCCCCACGCGGGGTGCGGCCGGCGCCACGATCGCGATGTGGTCGAGGAGGTTGTCGAGCGCTTGGGACTCCAAGCCCTGCGGAACCGCAGCTACACCACGCTTTCCGGCGGCGAGCGTCAACGAGCGCAGTTCGGACGCGTACTGGCGCAGATCTGGGAGGCGCCGGGTGATGCGCTTCTGCTGCTCGACGAGCCGACGTCGGCACTCGACCTGGCCCAGCAGCTGAGCCTGCTGTCGATCGCGCGCGAGCGGGCCGAGGCGGGCACCTGCGTGATCGCGGTGATGCACGACCTGAACCTCGCGGCGCGCTTCGCGACGCGCGTGGTGGCGATGGCCGGCGGGCGTGTCCTGCACGATGGCACCTGCCGCGCGCTGTACTCCCCCACCATTCTTGCCGAAGTCTTCGGCGTGGTGGCCGAGGTAGAGCATGCCGCCTGCGACGGAACGCCGATCGTCATTGCGCGCACTCTCGACAAACGACGACGCGGCCCCTGAACCACGGGCCGCCCCGCGCGCAGCGATGCCTGCGCGCATCCGTGGGGTCTAGTCGGCGCCCGGGTCGGGCCGCCCCGGCGGTCCGCGGCGGGCCAGCAGGGGCAGCAGCACGGCCGCGAGTTCGGCGGCGGAGTGCGCGCCCATCTTCTCGAGCACGTGCTGGCGGTGTACCTGCACGGTCTTGGCGCTGATGCTCAAGGCCTCGCTGATCGCCCGGTTGGCTTCCCCCCGGGCCACGCGCGCAGCCACCTCGCGCTCGCGCGGGGTGAGTTGAGCGAAGCGGGACGCCGTGTCCGACTGTGCATCGCGTGCCGCGGCGTCGGCACAGGAGCGCCGCACCGCACCGGCGATGGCGTCGAGCAGCGCCTGGTCGTGGAAGGGCTTCTCGAGAAACTCCCAGGCGCCGTGCTTCATGGCCTGGACGGCCACCGACACGTCGGCGTGCCCCGTCACGAAGATGATGGGCAGATGGACGGCGCGTGCCCGCATCGCGGTCTGCAGTTCGAGCCCGCTCATGGTCGGCATGCGGATGTCGAGCACCACACAGCCCGGTGCCGTGGGCCGTGCCGCGAGGAAGGCGGTGGCGTTGTCGAAGGACTGCACGCGCCAGCCGACCGAATCGGCCAGGAACGCAATCGAGCGTCGCATCGCGGCGTCGTCGTCGACCACGTAGACGGTCGCAGCCTCCTGGGGCGAGGTTCCGGGCTCACACGACATCGGCCAGCTCCTCCGCCAGAGGCAAGGTGAAGCACACGCTCAGGCCCGGACCGCGGGCCGCCGGCTCGGCCCAGAGCCGGCCCCCGTGGGCCTCGACCACGCGCCGCGCCAGCGCGAGGCCCAGCCCCAGGCCGTCGGGCTTGGTGCTGAAGAAGGGCTCGAACATACGGCGCGCCGTCTCGGGCGCCAGGCCGGCGCCGTTGTCGATGACGCAGACCTGAACCTCGCCGTCATTGCGGACGCAGCGCACACGTACGGTGGGCACGCGTCCGGACACGGCGCGCGTGGCGTCGTAGGCATTCTTGAGCAGGTTGAGCATGAGCTGCTCGATCTGAAGTCGGTCCCCCAGCACGGTGGCCGAGGGATCGAGGTCAAACTCGACCCGCACGGCGGGGGCATCGTGCAGCGCGCCCTCGAACACCCGTGCCGCCGCTTGCACGGCGCTGGCGACCGCAAGCGGTTCCCGAGCCACCTGTCGCTTACGGGCGAAGTCGCGGATGCGACTCATCACGGCCGTGGCGCGCTCTGCCTCTTGGGCGATGTCGGTGGCTGCGGCCCGCAGGGGCTGCGGGTCGAGGCGCCCGGCGTCGATACGCCGGCCGATGCCACGGGCGAAGTTGCCGATCGCGGCCAGGGGCTGGGCCAGCTCGTGCGCCAGCATGCTCGACAGCTCGCCCAGCGCACCCAGCCGCGATAGGTGATCCAGTTGCTCCTGCTGCTCGCGGGCTTCGTGCATGAGGCGCTCGCGTTCGAGCATGGCCGCGCGCAGCGCCGTGGTCCGCCGTTGCAGCAGCCACTCCGTCCGCACTGTGTGGGCGGCACCCCCCACCATCACCAGCGCCCCCAGCGCAAAGAGAAACCACCAGCGGCGCATGAAGTCCTGCAGCGTGCTCTCGCGCAGGTGCTCGTAGGGGCCGATCTGCAGCTCGCGGAACAGATCGCGCACCGGCTGGTAGTCGGTCGGCACGGTCCAGCGCACGCCGTCCCCGTCGACCGGCATGTGCAGCAGGGCGACGGCCACCTGGCGCGCCAGAGGCTCTGGCGTGTCGGGCAGGGTGGCGAAGGCCCAGTCGGGCAGCAAAGGCGTGGAGCGCTCACAGGCCTCGCCCGGCAAGGTGCGGACGTTGAGCGCGCGCACAGCGCCGGGCGCCAGTTCGCCGCGCTCGATCATGTCCTCAACCACACAAGTGCGCACCACGCCGGCGTCTGCACGCCCATCGAGCACGCGCCGCACCACGTCCTGCATCGGAAAGCCCACCGCCTCGACCCGCAGCGCGTCGACATCGATGGCGCGCCGCTGGAACTCGCGCTGGGCGATCTGCCAGCCCCCGAAGGCCGCCGTGTCGACCACTGCGATGCGCTGCCCCACCAGGTCGGCCAGGCGCGCGAGTTCGGGGCGTTGCGCAGACACCAACACGGTCGAGCCCATTGCTTCCTTGGGTGAGCGGCCCCGAGGCGAGAGCAGGGTGGCGATGCGGCTGACGCCGTGCGCAGCCTCGATCTCGGTATACAGGCCTCCATTGAGGATCACGAATTCCACCTCGCCTCGGGCGACCGCAGCCTTGATGCCGGGAAAGTCGTAGTGGCGAAAGGCCACGTCCGGATCGCCCAAGGCGCGGCGCAAGTGCTCGCGGGTCGAGCGCCATTGGGCCTCGGCGCGGGCCCCGCCCTCAGGCGACAGCACGCCCACCGTCACCGCGGCGGCAGGGGCAGCCACGGCGATCAGGGCGAGCAGCAGTAGCAGTCGGAGTGACGGCCTCAAGGGGAGTCCGCGGGACAGTCGGTCCACGCGGCGCCCAGACTATGCGGGTAGGTCGGCGACGGGGAGTTGAGATGAGTCAGATCCGGCGGGCCGGCCGGGCCGGATTCGCCTCCGACGGAGGAGAGGAAGTGAAGAGGGCGGGGCAGCCAGGCGCGCGCCACCCCACCCTCCGGGGGACGGGCTAGAGCAGCAGGGGATCGAACTTGCCCGCCAGCAGTACGCTGGCTCGCAGTAGGAGGCCGCCGCCGAGGGCTAGCAGGGCCGCGAAGAAGACCAGGCCGCGCCGCTCTCCGAACTTCAGCGAGTACAGGCTCACTGCCACCGGCACGAGCGCGCCGAGCAGCACCACGCCGATCCACAGCAACGGGGCGAGGCTGCCGTAGACCAGCGTCGCCGCGCCCGCCCGTGCCCCGGCGCTGCTTGCCGACAGGCCCACGTACAGGAAGGTGAACAGCATGGCCAGCTTGATGCCGTCGCTCGCCACCGCCAGGCGCGTCACGATGTGCGAGGCACGCTCGTCGATCCAGCCCTTGAGGTGGAAGATCTCGAGCAGCGCGAGCACTGCAGTGCCGGCGCTCACCACCCACAGGATGGGGATCAGGGCCGTGTTCCAAAGCGGCACGCCCACGGCCTGGGTGATCAGGAAGCCCGAGTAAGCCGTGACCAGCAGGCCGAAACCTGCGAAGACCACCAACAGGGCGCTGCTGCGCGCCAGGCGCGGCACCCAGGCCAGCAGGGTCGGCACGAGCGGCCACTTCAGCAGCGCCGGGAAGCGCTCGCCTAGGCGCAGGTGGTCCGCCGCCAGTACCAAGCAGATCACGGCCTGGATCGAAAGCAGCAGGATGCCCAGCATCATCCACGAGCCCCAGTTGAAGCTGAAGTCCAGCGTTGCGTAGAAGACAGCGCGCGGCAGGTTCCACCAGCGCGAGAGGTGCGAGAACACCACGGCCAGGCCGAGCAGCACGGTGATCAGTGCGGCGTAGGCCAGCGGGGCACGCCGCACCCAGTAGTAGGCGAAGGTCGACATTCCAGAAATGCCTACCAGCCAGAGGAAGATTGCGATGTCCCAACCCCAGCGCGCGACATCGACCTGCGATTGGATGTCAGAGAAGCTCATCATGATCTACACCACCACGAAGTAGTTTGGTTTCGTCCCCTTGGCTTCGAGCAGCCTAACGGTGCGGCCGTTGCGGACGCGGCGCGAGATCTCTGTGCCAGGGTCATTGAGGTCCCCGAAGGCTCGCGCGCCGACCGGGCAGGCCTGCACGCACGCGGGCAACTGGCCAACCGCCAAGAGTTGTTCACAGCCCTTGCCCATGCACTTCATGGGCAGGCCGGTCTTGGGGTGCTTCCAACGCACGTTGTAGGGGCAGGCGGCCACGCAATAGCTGCAGCCGATGCAGCGACGCTCGTCAAGCTTGACTAGGCCGGTGGCGGCGTCGTTGTACATCGCCCCGAACGGGCACGTCTTCACACACGGCGCGCTCTCGCAGTGCTGGCACTGCACCAGCAGCAGCCCCGGCCGGTCGCGCAGGTTGAACTCCACGCGGCGGATGTTGGTTGCAAGGGAATGCCAACCCGGATCCTCATAGAGCATCAGGTCGGGGCTGTTGGTCGCGGTGCAGGCCACGGTGCACGCACCGCAGCCGAAGCACTTGGTCGTGTCGAACAGGTGCGCGAGGCGCTTCTTGGCTTCGACGGTCATGATCGACTCCTAGGCCGCGCTGACGCGGACCGAAACGTTGTTGGCCATGTTCCCGATCACCGGCTCGGCGTAGCCAGTGGCGAACCAGTGGGTGTTGACTCCCTCGCTCATGAACGCAAAGCGCGGGTCGGCGCCGAGGCGGCCGCGGTAGCCCGCCGAGAAGCCGTAGGTGAACAGCACCCCCGGCCGCACGCGCTGCGTCACCTTGGCCCGTGCCTGGCCCTTGACGCCGTTGTCGAGACCCTCGATCTCGATCATCTGGCCGTCGGCCACGCGCAGGCGCTCGGCGTCGGCGGGATGGATCCAGACGCTGCGGTCGCCGACGAATTTGCCGGGCCAGCCGAACACCGCCGTGCCCGAGCCATTGGCCGGGTTCTTGCCGCTGACGAGGTAGAACTCGTTCGGCCCCATCGGTACGCGGTAGGCCCTGATCGGCGTGAACTTGGGTAGGGGATCGGTCTTGGCGCGCAGCTTCTCGTTGAGCAGCCCGCGCAAGGCGTATACCTCCATGCGACCACTCGCGGTCTCGAGGGGTTTGGTCCACAGCGTGTTGCGGTACTTTTTCTTGGCCACGATCGCGTAGCCCTGGGTGTGCAGCGCCTTCCTGATCTTCTCGGGCGCGTCGGGGTCTTTCTCGGCGGCACGCTTGAGCGCGGCCGACAGACGGGCTTGTTCGATGACCGGCGCGGCCTGCGACCGGTACTTCTCGTAGTCCGCGTACTCGGGCAGCCAGCCGGCCCGCTCGGCACGGTCGGGGTAGGCGCGCCGCAGCACTTCCATCAGCATCCAGGCGTCGTCCCTGCCTTGGCAGCCCGCGGGAGCCCGCAGCACCGGCTCCGAGGTCTGAATCGCGGTCTGCAGGGTCCACTTGACACCCGCCACTTCCGGGCGCTCCAGGAAGTAGCTCGCCGGCAGCACGTAGTCGGCGTAGTCGCACACCTCCTGCGGCAGGATGTCCTGGACCACCAGCAGGTCCAGGGTCTTGAGCGCCTTCTTCACCCGCTCGGTGTTCGCGTCGCGATAAAAGAGCGTAGTTCCCACCGTGAACAGCGCGCGCACTGGGTAGGGCTTGCCTTCCAGCATCGCGGTATAGACCGCGTCGAAGGTGCCGTTCGACTCCGGATAAGTGACGGTGTCGATGCGCTTGGTTTCGGTGATGGTCCAGCTCTTGCCGAGGGCGTTTTTCACTTCGCCGGTCTTGCCTTGCAGGCTGACCAGGCTGCCGACGCCGGCCGAACCGGTAAAGCACAGGCCTCCGGGCTTGTCGATGTTGCCGACCAGCGCATTGAGGATGACCATCATCCGGCAGGCGTCGAAGTCGTTGCCGTTGCGGGCGTTGTACCAACTGTCGTCGCACACGCCCTTGAGCGAGGCGAACTCGCGTGCGATGCGGGTAATGGTCGCGGCGGGCACCCCGGTCAGCTCGGCGGCGGCGGCCGGCGTGTATTCGGCGCAGCGGGCCACCAGTGCGTTGAACGCTGTCGACACGGGCACAACGGTGCCGTCGAGCAGCTTGACCTGGCCGGTGTAGTCCAGGGCCGGCTCGGCGTCGAGGTCGCCGAAGTAGTCGATCGCTTTGCCTTCCTCGTCGCGCTTGGCGCCGACGAAAGCCATGGCGCTCCTTTTGCCGTCCCAGACCGCGTAGAGGGTGGCGTCACCCTTTGGCCTGATCTGCGCCTGGGTTACGGGCATGCCGTCGGCGGTGATCAGGAGCGGCAGGGTCGTGTACTTGGCCAGGAACTCGGCGTCGTAGCTCTTGTCGGCCAGGATCACCTGCGCCAAGGCCAGCGCGAACGCCGTGTCGGTACCCGGCACGATGGGCACCCACTCGCCGTCCGCCATTGCCGCCTCGGGCATGCGCGGGTCCACGTAGACGGCCCGGGCGCCGCGCGACTTGGCCTGGGCGAGCCGGCTTTGTGCGCCCATCGACGCCTGAAGCGTGCGCCCAATGAAGAGCACGTAGCGGGCGTTCTCGTAGTCCGGATCGACGCGGAAGTTGGTGTCGTAGGGCGGCGCGAAGATCCAGCGCCGGGAGATCGTGCCCGCGGTCTGGCAGGTCGCTGCGTGGTTGACGATGTTGGGCGTGCCCAGGGCATAGCCAAAGAACTGGGCGATCGAAGTCAGGTCGTGGCTGGTGAGCGCCACGCCTTTCTCTCCGTGCTTCTCGACCACGGTCTTGAGGCGCGCCGCGATCTCGTCGAGAGCTTGACCCCACTCGATCTCGGTGAACTTTCCCTCGCCACGCTCGCCAGCGCGCTTGAGAGGCTTCTTGAGGCGCAGGGGGTGATTCCAGTACCACATGGCCGAGGCCCCTCGGCCGCAGTAGCCGCGCTGCGGGTGGTCGTGGTTGGGCACGATCAGGACGTTGCGCTCGCCCGGTGTCGCCCCCTTAGGGTGCATGGCGTAGAGGCCGCATCCCGCGCCGCACACGAAGCAAGTCACCGGCTTCTTTTCGTAGCCGGCGTCCTCGAGCGCCTTGACCTGCGCCTGCGTCGGCCAACCGGCGCCCAAGCCCAACCCTGCACTGGCCGCCACTGCCGCTCCGGCAGTCACGAATTCGCGGCGCGTCAGTTCCAGACCCTGTCCCGACTTCATCGCACTCTCCTAGACGTTCGTTCCGCGTCGGCGCCAACCAGTGCGAGAGGGCTGTGCCTCAGGTGCGCGTCGTCGGCTCGACGGACGCCGCCATTCTTTTAGAGGGGGAGGGTGCGAACTTGATCAGTGTCACGCGGCCTCAGGCCGTTCGATCGTTCCTACGCTCGGCAGCGTAGGGCGCCGGGGGCGGCCAGCGTAGAGGCGCGTTGCGCGCCCGCACCGGCGCCCTCAGCGGCTCAATCACCGCGCGGCGACACGGGCTGCAAACGAACACGCCCAGCGGCGGCGCTGGGCGTGGGATCTGGTGGCCAGGGACGGAATCGAACCGCCGACACGCGGATTTTCAATCCGCTGCTCTACCAACTGAGCTACCTGGCCCCGTCGCTTTCCGGCAGTTCCGGATCGCGCGAGGGCCGCAGTATACCGAAAGAGTGCATCGTCCCTGGGCGGTGCCGGGCCTGTGCGCGAGGGCG
>Ga0209202_1001040_pt1 | contig 18226 bp, 19 predicted proteins | sample AD_UKC032_MetaG_FD_184416 | JGI IMG/M metagenome (GOLD analysis project Ga0209202, IMG submission 184416) | Active sludge microbial communities of municipal wastewater-treating anaerobic digesters from USA - AD_UKC032_MetaG (SPAdes) (version 2) | ecosystem: Engineered > Bioreactor > Anaerobic >... | reverse complement strand
AGGCCAGGGACAGGTCGTACTGGTTGGTGAGTTGCTTGATCGGCGTGACCGCGATCTTGCCCGGCTTCGGGTAGCGATGATAGTAAAGCGCCGCCTCGCGCAACTGCTTGGAATCCATGTCTGCCTCATATCCTTGTGTTTTTGGTGAAACAACCGAACGCCTGAATCCGGCGTTCGGCTTTTTTTGGCTTACAGCATGCCCAGTTGTTGCGGCAGCCAGAGCGAGAGGCCCGGCCAATAAGTGACGACCCCGAGGAAGGCCAGCATCGAGAGCAGCCAGGGCCAGACGGCGACGGTCAGCTCGGTGATGCCCATCTTGGTGATGCCCGAGGCCACATACAAGTTGAGGCCGACCGGCGGATGGCATAGCCCCACTTCCATGTTCACCACCATCAGGATACCAAAGTGCACCGGATGGATGCCCAGCGCCACCGCGACCGGAAACAGGATGGGCGCGAAGATCAGCACGATCGCCGAGGGCTCCATGAAATTGCCCGCCAGCAACAGAATTACGTTGACTGCCAGCAGGAAGGTGATGACGCCCAGCCCGTTGCCCAGCATCCAGTCGGCCAGCGCCTGCGGAATACTCTCGTTGGTCATGATGAACGAGAACAACACGGCATTGGTGATGATGTAGAGCAGCATCGCCGACATGTTGGCTGAGTTCAGCAATACCTTCGGCACATCCTTGAGCCCCATATCCTTGTAGATAAAAATGGCACAGATAAAGGCGTAGACCGCAGACATGGCCGCCGCTTCGGTCGGGGTGAACATACCGGAGTAAATACCACCCATGACCACAACGATCAGCAGCAGACCCCAAGCCGAGGCACGGAATGCCTTCCAGCGGTCACCCCAGCTTGCCTTTGGCTGACGCGGGTAGTCATATTTTTTGGCACGATACCAGGTAACGCCGCCCAGAACAGCTGCCAGGGCAATACCGGGGATCACGCCGGCCATGAACAGGGCGCCGACCGAGGTATTGGTCGCCACCGAGTACATGACCATGACGATGGACGGCGGGATCAGGATGCCGAGCGCACCGGAGGTGGCGATGACGCCTGCCCCGAACTTGTTCGGAAAACCCGCCTTGACCATCGCCGGTAACAGGATCGAGCCAATCGCCACCACGGTCGCCGGACTGGAGCCCGAGACTGCGGCAAACAAGGCGCAAGCCAGCACACCAGCCAGGCCGAGACCACCATACCAGTGCCCCACCATGCTGGAGGCAAAGTTGATCATGCGTTTCGCCACCCCGCCGTGGGTTAGGAAGTTGCCGGCGAGAATGAAGAACGGGATGGCCATGATCTCGAACTTCTCGATGCCGGTAAATAGCTTGAGCGCTACCGATTCGAGCGGCACCTGGGTCATCGTGAACAGGAAGGTCAGTACCGTCAGGCCAAGCGAAATCGAGATCGGCATGCCGGTCAACATGAGAACAGTCAGCAGACCAAAAATTACGAGTGAATTCATTTTTTGTCTCCTTTGCGCTCGTCACCCAGCATCGTATGCTTGAGATCATGCGGATGCAGGTTGTCGTCCATGCTGTAGAAATCGACGTCCACCGGTGGCACGGCATCTTCCAGCCCGTCGACGTGTCCATGGTCGTGATGCGGCAATTCACCGGTGCGGATGAAAGCAAGGCAGACCTGCAAGAAGCGGAAGCACATCAGCGACGTACCGAGCGGAATGGCGCTGTAAACCATCCAGGTCGGCCACTCAAGATCAGGTGTGATCGGCCCTTCGTAAAGGTCACCCATTTCCCCGCCGAAAAACTTGAAAAATGCGTGGTGCGCGCCGTTCTCCCAAACAAAATGGGTACCCAGAACAGCCACGATGCCGGTGAATGCTGCCCCGGCAAGCAAGCCAAAAATGATGAATCTGGCGCGCATGCCATCGCTCAGGCGGTTGATCAGGACATCGACCCCGACGTGGATGCCGGTACGCACGCCATAAGCCGCACCAAATTTCGCCATCCAGACGAACATGATGATGCAAAGCTCCTGCGCCCAACCGAAATTGAGCGCCAGCAGCCAATCCTGAAGGCCAGGAATGCCGACCCCCGCGAGATAGCGGTGAACGACGGAAACAAAGATGACGACCGTCGCCCCGCCCATGAGGAACGTCACCAGCAGTTCCTCGAGGTGATTCAGTGCTTTATTGAACATTTGTCTCTCCAACCCTTTGATTTGAAGAGCCCCCTGAATTGATCAGAGGGCTCCGCCACACATGGGCAAATCCACCGTGGCGAGGTTCTATTTGATGAAGCTCACCTGTTTGCAGATTTTTTCCAGAACAGGCTTTTTCTTTTCGTTGAAATGAACCTTGTTATCCGCGATCAAGTTGTTGCCCTTGGTATCAATCGAGATGATCAGCGGACCAAATTCCTTGACCCGGTTGATCCACAGCGTTTCCGGCATGCCGAGATCGGGCCACTCAAAACCTTCGATTTCTTCAACCTGGGTCGCCGCAAGCACTGCACAGCCGCCAGGGAAAATGGCATGAACCGCAACGCCTTCCTGGCACCCTGCTGTCGTTTCCGGCCCCATGCCACCCTTGCCTATAATCAGCTTGACGCCGGTTTGCTTGATGAATTCGCGTTCGAATTTCTCCATCCGCATACTGGTCGTCGGACCGATGGAGACCATTTCGTACTTGTCTTCTGCATTCTTGCGAACGATCGGGCCCGCATGGAAGATCGCGCCGCCTTGGAGATTCACCGGCAGCTCGCGCTTCTGTTCGATCAAACGGCGATGTGCGACGTCGCGGCAAGTTACCAGACGGCCGGTCAGATAAACCACGTCGCCAATATTCAACGCTTGAAGATCCTCGTCCCTGATCGGGGTGGTCAGAAAGGTCAGAGGACGACTCAGCACCAACGATGGCGAGGTAGCGCTGAATTGGGCCGTTGACGGCCAGGGCATATTGATGCGCGCGGAATGGGATGTCGCCAAATATCTGCGCAGCGGCCGACTCGAACTGGTGCTGGAAGATTACGAAACGCCTTCAGCCGACATTTACGCCGTCTATCTCGAAAAGCTCAACCTGTCGGCCAAGGTCTCGCATTTCATCGACCACCTGCGAGACTATCTGGGGCACCACGTCGATGCCCCAAACAAAAAGGAAAAAATCTGGTAGTGCAGGCGATCAGCAGGAATCGTGCACGATGATCGTCTCAATCGCTTTGCCCACGTCTGAAGTGCTGGCATTCCCCCCCATGTCCGGCGTACGCGGCCCCTCAGACAAGGTTGTCTCAATTGCCTGCATCACGGCGTCGGCAGCCGCTTGATGCCCGAGATGTTCCAGCATCATCGCACCACACCAGATCTGGCCGATCGGATTCCAGTTCTTCCTTGTCCTTGTAGAGAACCGAGTTGTGATAGACCTCGACCTTGACTGCGCCCTTGGTACGCTCTTCGGCCAATTTCTTGAAATATTCAGCAGCCTTGCCTTTGGCCGTATCGGCGGCTACAACGTGGCTGAACTTGATCACAATCGGTGTTGTGATTTGAGCCAGGGACGACTGACTAAAGGCGGCGAGTACGATGGCAGCGCCGGCAAGCATTTTTTTCATGATGTCTCCTTCTGATAGTGGCAGATAGAGCTACAGACAGGATTCATGAATCGTATTGTCGCAACTGGATTCACCCGGTATGTATCTCCCCGGGCATCAATTTATCTCGTTCAATCCGATGAATGATTTTCGTAAAATTAACTCTTTATGTCGCTGAAGTTAATAGCCAATCATTGTTGTTGATTGTGGCGCACTGCCACACAAACCGGTCAGGACAGGGTTTCGACAATCCCTGCCGCGATCAGCAAACGGTCGATCTCTTCCGCCGCCTTGACCGGGCGCAATCGTTGATACAGCACCTCGGCCTCCGGGTAATTGCGGCGCAGCAAGGCCAGCCATTGCTTGATCCGCCCGCCGGCATGGACCGGCACGACTTTCCGGCGTACGCCCAGCCAGTAGGCGGCAACACCGGGCACGACTGCCTCCCAGCCGCCGGCTGCCGCACCGCGCGCGCGGCGCGCCAGCAGCGGATCGGCAATCGCGCCGCGGCCAAGCATGATGTCGGCGCAGCCGGTAGCCTGCTGGCAGTTGATGAAATCTTCCACGGTCCACACCTCGCCATTGGCGATCAGCGGGATATCGATGGCGGCACGCACCCGGTCGATCCACTCCCAGCGCGCCGGCGGGCGATAGCCGTCGAGCTTGGTCCGGCCATGCACGATCAGCTCGTCGATACCGCCGGCCGCCAGTGCCTGCGCGCAGTCGATCGCACGGCTGGTGTCTTCGATGCCCAGACGCATTTTTGCGGTAAAAGGGATGTCGACCGGAACCACCGCACGCACGGCGCTGACAATCTGGTGCAGCAGCTCCGGTTCGCCGAGCAGGGCCGCGCCGCCGCGATGGCGGTTCACGGTCGGCGCCGGACAGCCGAAATTGAGGTCGATGCCTGCCGGATTCAGGGCCACCAGCCGGCGGGCGTTCTCGGCCATGAAATGCGGGTCGGAACCGAGCAGCTGGACGCGCATCGGCGTGCCGGCCTCGGTCTTGCTGCCGGTCAGCAGTTCCGGGCAGATACGCTCGTAGGTTTTCACCGGCAAGACGCTGCCCGAGACACGGATGAACTCGCAGATCGCCCAGTCGTAGCCGCCGATGGACGTCAGCACGCCGCGCAACAGGTGGTCAGCGAGCCCTTCCATCGGGGCGAGAAGAATGCGGGGCATGTACGGGGTTCCGGGCGAGGCGCTGAAGAGGGGCGCATTATAATCCGCGCCATGCAACGCCTCGTCCTCGACACCAATGTCGTCCTCGACCTCTTCCATTGGGGCAATGGCGATGCCTTGCCGATCATGGCGGCGCTCGAAGGCGGCCGCATCGAATGCCTGGCCGACCAGCGCACGCTGGACGAACTGCAGCGCGTGCTGACCTACGCGCAACTCAAATTGACCCCGGAAATGCGCGTCGACCGTTACCAGCGCTACCGCAGCCTCGTCCGGCTGGTGCCCGCCGGCGATGCCCCCGCCCTGCCGCGCTGCAAGGATAGAGACGACCAGAAGTTCCTCGAACTCGCCGCCCGCTGCGCCGCCGACCTGCTGGTCAGCAAGGACAAGGCGCTCTTGAAGCTGCGCGGACGGTCCACGCTGGGCTTCGCCATCCTGACCCCGGCGGCGGCTTCAGCGCTGCTTGCACGCGAAACCGCGGCCTCCTGACGCAAATTTGCTGCGGTTTTATGGGTTGACCGTAACCACGCCCGCCGCCATCCACGCTTCGGCTTCCGCCGGACTCATCCCGCACGCGCCAAGGACTGACGACCAGTTTGCGCCGCGCGCCGGTGGCGGTGCCGGGGCGGGTTCGGGAAAGGCCGAAAAACGCGGGGCTGGGGCAGCCTGCAGCACACCGTCACGCACGCCATAGACGGCGCGCCCGACAAGGTGCGGGTGCGCAGCGGCTTCCGTCGGATCGAGGACCGGCGCGAAGCAGGCGTCGCTGCCTTCCAGCACCTTGCACCAGTGCGCCTGCGGCGCGCCGGCGAACAGACTCGTCAGGCGGGCGCGGGCCGCCGGCCAGGTGGTGGCGTCGTAAGGGGTGGCAAAGGCCGGATCGCCCGTCAGTCCGAGGCGCTCGATCAGTTCGCGGTGAAACTGCGGCTCCAGCGCGCCGAGGGTGATATCGCGCCCGTCGGCACAGCGATAGGTGTTGTACCAGTAGGGGCCGTCGAGCAGACCGCCCCCGCGCGCGATCGGCAGGTGGCCGCCGGCATGGATCGAAAGCAGCAGATTCATCAGGTTGGCGCTGCAATCGACGATGGCCGCGTCAACCACCTGCCCCTGGCCACTGGTTCGTGCATGGGTGATCCCGGCCAGAATGCCGAGCGCCAGATAGAGCGCGCCGCCGCCCAGGTCGCCGACCAGCGTCGGCGGCGCCAGCGGCGGCTGGCCGGGCTGTCCGGCGTACCACAGGGCGCCGGAGAGCGCGATGTAGTTGAGATCGTGACCGGCCGCCTGGGCGAGCGGGCCGCTTTGTCCCCAGCCGGTCATCCGGCCATACACCAGGCGCGGATTGCGTTTCAGGCAGGCATCCGGGCCCAGCCCGAGGCGTTCCATGACGCCGGGGCGCATGCCCTCGATCAGCGCATCGCACGACTCGGCGAGACGCAGCACCAGTTCGCTGGCGCGCGGCGCCTTCAGGTCGACGCACAGGGATTGCTTGCCCCGGTTGAAGATGGCGTTCGCTCCCAGATCCAGCGGGTCGGGGCGGCCGCTCGGCGGGCGCTCGACCAGGATGACCGTCGCGCCGAGGTCCGCGAGCAACATGCCGGCAAAGGGCCCCGGCCCGATCCCGGCGATTTCAAGAATTTTCACACCGGCCAGCGGGCCGCGTTTTTCTGCTTCACTCATTGTCCACCCGTCAGCGACTGCGCAAGCTACGGCAACTGGCGCGCAATCAGTTCCTTCATGATCTCGTTGGTGCCGCCGTAGATGCGGGCGACACGGGCATCCGCCCAAGCCCGGGCGATCGGATACTCCCACATGTAGCCGTAGCCGCCATGCAATTGCAGGCAGGCATCGAGCACCTTGCTCTGCAGGTCAGTGCACCAGTATTTCGCCATCGAGGCAGTCGCCGCATCAAGTTCTCCCTTGATCTGCAACTCGATGCAGCGATCGACGAATACCCGCGCGATCTGCACCTCGGTCAGCGCCTCCGCCAGCGTGAACTGCGTGTTCTGGAACTGCATGATCTCCTTGCCGAAGGCCTTGCGCTCCCGGCAATAGCGGCTCGTCCACCCGATCGCGGCCTCGGCCTGGGCGACTGCGCTGATGGCGATCTGCAGACGCTCCCAAGGCAATTCGTTCATCAGATAGGCAAAGCCCCGGTTCTCCTCGCCGAGCAGATTGGCGGCCGGCACCCGGACATTGTCGAAGAACAGTTCGCCAGTGTCCTGGGCCTTCATGCCGATTTTCTTCAGCCGCTTACCCTTCGCGAAGCCGGCCATCTCGGTATCGACAACGAACAGGCTGGTCCCCTTGGCGCCCTTGGCCGGGTCCGTCTTGGCGACGACAATCACCAGGTCGCAGTGCGCGCCGTTGGTGATGAAGGTTTTCGAGCCATTCAGCAGGTAGCTGTCGCCATCGCGCACCGCCGTCGTGCGGATGCCCTGCAGGTCGGAGCCGGCCGCCGGTTCGGTCATCGCGATGGCGCCGATCATTTCTCCGGAAGCCATGCGCGGCAGGTATTTCTGCCTGAGATATTCGCTGCCGTAATGGAGGATATAGGGCGCAACGATTTCCGAATGCAGGCTCCAGCCGAGCAGGCCCTGCACGGCCTTGCGCGCCGGCTGCTCGAAGAGGACGACGCTGTACAGCTTGTCGGCGCCCTGGCCGCCATACTCCTCGGGCATCGACGAACACAGGAAACCTGCCGCACCGGCCTTTAACCAGACCGCGCGATCGATAATGCCTTCCTCCTCATAGCGCGCGTAGTTTGGCGCCACTTCGACATCGATGAAACGATCGAGCGCTTCGGCGAAACGGAGGTGCTCCTCGCTGAAAATCGTTCGGGCAATGGTCATTGCTGCCTCCCTTCCGGTCAGATGCGGAAACCACCGCTGCACACCAGCAATTCGCCGGACACATAGTCGGATTCCGGGTAGCAGAGCAGCGCGATGGCGCCCGCCGCCTCCTCGGGCGTGCCGCCCCGGCCGAGCGGAATCATCGCCTCGAGCTGCGCGAACATTTCGAGATTGACCCCGGCCTTGATCTGCCTGCCTTCGATTTCCAGCGTCGAACTGCCGTCGGCCGGCGCACTGGTCAGCCGCGTATTGATCAGGCCGAAGGCGACACAATTCACATTGACCCGGTAGCGTCCCCATTCCTTGGCCAGCGTGCGCGTCATGCCGATGATCCCGGCCTTGGCCGCCGCATAGTTGGCCTGTCCGGCATTACCGCCGGTGCCGGCAATCGACGAGACATTCACCACCTTGCGGAAATTTTCGCGGCCCGATTCGGCCTCCGACTTCGCCGCCAGCCGGATGAAATCGGCCGCGGCGCGCAGGATGCGGAAGGGTGCCGTCAGGTGCACATCGAGCATCGCGTACCACTGTTCATCGGTCATTTTCTGGAGCACGTTGTCCCAGGTGTAGCCGGCGTTGTTGACGATGATGTCGAGCCCGCCGAAGCGATCGATCGCCGTGTGCACGAAACGTTCGGCAAAGTCGGGGGCAGTGACGCTGCCGGCACAGGCCACAGCCTCGCCGCCACCGGCGACGATATCGGCCACCGTCTGTGCGGCGGGAGCGGGATCGAGGTCATTGACCACCACCCTTGCCCCCTCCTGCGCCAGCTTGAGGGCGACGGCCCGGCCGATGCCGCGCCCCGATCCACTGACGATGGCGACTTTTCCTGCGAGCTTGCCCATGCTTCCTCCCTGTTTCGATAAACGCGGACAGCTCAACCGGCGCGCCGGTAGAGCGTGACGACGCAGGCGCCACCCAGACCCAGATTATGCTGAAGACCCAGGCGCGCATTGGCTACCTGGCGCGCACCGGCCTCGCCGCGCAGCTGTTCGACCAGTTCGGTGCATTGGGCCAGACCAGTAGCGCCCAGCGGATGCCCTTTCGACAGCAGGCCGCCGGACGGGTTGGTAACGACGCGGCCGCCGTAGGTGTTGTCTCCGGCGTCAATAAACTGCGCCGCACCGCCCTCCGGGCACAGGCGCAGCCCTTCGTAGGTGATGACCTCGTTTTGCGCGAAGCAGTCGTGCAACTCGACCAGGTCGACGTCTTCCGGGCCGATGGCGGCCTGCTCGTAGACCTGGTCCGCCGCTGCACGTGTCATGTCGGCACCGACCAGCGCCATCATGCTGCGCTTCGCGAAAGTGCCCGGGCGGTCGGTGGTCATCGCCTGCGCCGCGATCAAAACCCTGCGCTCGAGATGCATGCGGTCGGCGAAGCGTTCCGAGACAAGAATCGCCGCCGCCGCACCGCAGGTCGGCGGGCACGCCATCAGGCGCGTCATCCCGGCCTCGGGAAAGATCATCGGCGCCGCCATGACTTCCTCGGCGCTGAGCACCTTGCGCAGCAGCGCCAGCGGATTGTTGGCCGCGTGCCGGCTGGCCTTGGCGCGCACCTTGGCAAAGAGCTCCGGCCCCACACCGTAGCGTTCCATGTACTCCTTGCCCGCCCCGCCGAAGTAGCGCAGCGCCAGCGGCACCGGGAACGGGCAGATCTCGGCGCTCAAGGCATCGAAACGGGAGAAGGGTGACGGACGGTCGGTCCAGTGCTCGGCCAGCGCGCCCGGCTGCATCTGCTCGAAACCCAGCGCCAGGACGCAATCGAGCGCACCGGATTCGACCAGCTGGCGGGCAAGGAACAGCGCCGTCGAGCCGGTCGAGCAGTTGTTATTGACGTTGACGATCGGGATGCCGGTCATGCCGACCCCATACAGCGCACGCTGCCCGGACGTGGAGTCGCCATAGACATAGCCGGCGATCGCCTGCTGCACATGGTCATAACGCAGCCCGGCGTCAGCGAGCGCCTTGCGCACGGCGATAGCGGCCATGACATCGTAGGGCTCGCTGGCCCCCGGCTTGACGAAGGGCGTCATGCCGACGCCGGCGACGATTGCTTTAGCTTGCATATTCATTCCTCATGCCTGAACTCCGCCGCGCGCGATGATTGCTGCACAATCAGTCCCCTCGGGCAAGGTGCCGTACTGCCGATGGCCCGCGCCACCAAGGCGTGACCGGCAAAACGCATCGGCCAGCCAGCCCGGCGCATGGCGGAGCAGCAGACTGGCCTGCAGACCCAGCGCCAGGCGGTCGGCCAGGTCACGGGCAACGAACTCGGGGTCCTTGAGGACGGACAAGTCCCGCTTGAGTACGTCGACATGCTGGTCGAGGAGCGCATTGCCGCCGCGCGCCCGGCCCACCTCGGCGAAATAGGCGTCGAGCACAGCCGGCGTCTTGCGGATCGAGCGCAGCATGTCGAGGCACTGGATGTTGCCGCTCCCTTCCCAGATCGCATTGACCGGCGACTCGCGGAACAGGCGGGGCATCGGTGAGTCCTCCATGACGCCGCCGCCCCCGATGCACTCCATCGCCTCCGCCGCATGCTGCGGCGTCCGCTTGCAGATCCAGTACTTGCCCAGGGCCGTGCCCAGGCGCACCAGCAAGGCTTCCGAATCATCGCCTTCGGCGTCCAGCGCCCGCGCAATGCGCATCGACAGCGCGGTCGCCGCCTCCGACTCCAGCACGAGATCGGCCAGGACATTCTGCATCAGCGGTTGCTCGCTCAGGCGCCTGCCGAAAGCGCTGCGCTGCCCGCAGTGATGCAGCGCCTGGACGACCGCCGCGCGCATCCCGGCGCTCGATCCGAGCATGCAGTCGAAGCGGGTCAGCGCCACCATGTCGATGATCGTCCGCACGCCCCGGGCCTCTTCGCCCACCTGCCAGGCCAGCGCCCCGCGCAACTCGACCTCGCACGAGGCGTTGGAAACGTTGCCCATCTTGCGCTTGAGGCGCTGAATCTGGACCGGGTTGCGCGAACCGTCGGGCCGCCAGCGCGGCATCAGAAAACAGGTCAGACCCCGCCCCGTCTGCGCCAGAGTGAGCACCGCATCGCACATCGGCGCCGACACGAAGAACTTGTGGCCGACCAGTTCGTACGCCTGGGCCGGGCCTTCGATCCCAAGCGGGAAGGCGCGCGTGGTGTTGGCCTGGACATCCGAGCCACCCTGCTTCTCGGTCATCGCCATGCCAATAGTGATGCCATTTTTCCGGTCGACCGGAACATTGCGCGGATCGTAGACGGACGCTGTGATCTTCGGCTCCCAGAGCGCCGCCAGTTCCGGCTGATGGCGCAGCGCCGCCACGGCGGCGAACGTCATCGTGATCGGGCAGCAATGCCCGGCCTCGACCTGCGTCTGCATGTAGAACCTGGCCGCCCGCGCCACCTGGGCGCCGGGTCCGGGCGCTGTCCACGGCGAGGCGTGCAGCCCCGCGCCGATCGCGCTTTCCATCAGCGCGTGGTAGGCGGGATGAAAGCGCACCAGATCGATGCGATGGCCGAAGCGGTCATGGGTGTCGAGTTCCGGCGGGTAACGGTTGGCCAGTTCGCCCAGCGCCAGCGAGTCGGCACTGCCCGCCCGGGCGCCGAACGCCTGCAGCGCCGCGTCCTCCCCCTGCCCGCCGTGCGCGGCAACCGCTTCGCGCAGCGCAACATCGGTCGTATACAGGTTGTAGTCGGCCAGCGCTGATGGCTGGTTGACGACCGCATGTGTGTTCGCCAGATAGCGGTCCCATGCCGGCCCCGGGTCTGCGCCCGTCAATGGTGGATGATTCATGCTGTCTCCCTTTTTACCGGATAACTATAGCAGGCCGGCGCCGCCGCTTGCGGGAAACACACCCTGCGCTAGGATTACTGCATGAGCGCTCGTATCCACCGCCTGTTGCTGTCCGCACTGCTGCTCGGCCTCGCCGTACTGGCGACCGGACTCGCCGGTTGCGCCGCGCCGGCAGACAAAACCTCCGCCGTCCCCGAAACCGAAACCCTCTCCGGGCAGCCGCCTGCCGGGGCGTTCCACAAGGATGGACAACTCTTGCTGCAATACCGTGCTGGCGGCGAGATGGCCTACCTGGCTGCAACCTGGCCTGGCGGCGGCGAGAGCGCCGGGCGCCACCGCTACCAGACCACGCTGCTCAGTCCGCTCGCCGATGCGCCGCCCGACCCACAAGTCCTGCAGCGCGACTGGCAGGCGGTGACGCTGCGTGACCACCAGCAATGGAGGAATCTGCTGCGCACCCTGCTCGAGCAGTCCACTCCGAATGAGCAGGGCAGCGGCACGCTGGTCACGATCCAGGGTGCCGACTTCGTGCTCAGCCGCGACGCGGCGGGGAAGATGCAGGTCGTGCGCCTGGAAGACAAGCCGGCCGGCCTGCAGATTGTCCGCAGCATCAGCGAAGAGTCATTCGCCGCCCGCGCCGACGCCTACCTGACCGCCGAACTGGCCGGCGAGGGAAAGCCACCCGGTCCACTGCTTTTCGTGGCCGGTGAAGATGACGGCGGGGGCGCCTTCGTCTTCTTCGACCTCGCCACCCGGCAGTCGGTTTTGCTCATGCAGCCGGCAAACGCGCTGGCCTTCGATGGAAAACTGGGATTCTCGCTGCGCCTGGTCGATGCCATCGCCCTGCGCAGTCACCTGCTGGGCACGCTGAAGAACCCGCTGACGACCACCAGCCGACTGATAACGCTGACCGCGCACTCGGGCGCCGTGCTAGTGCCGCGCGGGCCGGGCGCCGGCACCGCCCCCGGCCCCTTGTCAGGCGGATCAGGGATGGATCTGACGCAGTGGGAACAGCATCTGGATGAGCGGGTCGCGGGCGAGCGCTACCGCGGCAGCCTGACGCCCCTGATCGATGGCGAGGCCTTCTTCGTTTCGCTGATTCAGGCGATCCAGGATGCGCGCGAATCGGTCGACATCCAGGTCTACATCTTCGACAGCGACGACTATGCCTTGCGCATCGCCGACCTGCTCAAGCGGCGCTCGCAGGAAGTCCGGGTGCGGGTTCTCGTCGACCGCCTGGGTTCGATGGCCGCCGCACAGGTTCCCGCGAATTCGCCGTACACCGCGCGCAGCAAGCCGCCGCTGTCGATCGCTGGCTACCTGCGCGAGGGCTCGGCAATCGAGGTCCGCGCGCTGGACAACCCGTGGCTGACCTCCGATCACACCAAGGCGGTCATTGTCGATCGGCAGATGGCCTACATTGGCGGCATGAACATCGGGCGCGAATACCGTTACGAATGGCATGACCTGATGGTCAAGGTGGAGGGCCCCGTCGTCGGCCGCCTGCAGGGGGATTTCGAGCGGCGCTGGGCCTTTGCCGGCGTCGGCGGCGATGTGGCGCGCGCCTTTGCCGGGATCAGGGCAGCGCCGGTCGCCACGGCCGGCGCGAACGATGACAGCATTGACATCCGCCCGCTGTACACGCGCACCGGCGATGCGCAGATCCTGCGCGCGCAACTCGCCGCCATTCGCCGCGCCAAGTCCCACATCTATATCGAGCAACCCTATGTGACCGACGACGAAATGATCAGCGAGCTGATTGCGGCCCGCCGGCGCGGTATCGATGTCCGCGTCATCCTGCCTGGCCGCGGCGACTCCGGCCTGATGAACCGCGCCAACCGGATCGCCGCCAATGCCTTCCTGGCTGGCGGTGTCCGCGTTTACGCCTACCCGGGCATGAGCCACGTCAAGGCCGCCATTTACGACGGGTGGGCCTGTGTCGGTTCGGCCAATTTCGACAAGCTGAGCCTGCGCATCAACCAGGAAACCAACCTGGCAACGTCCGAACCGCGTTTTGTCGAACCGCTGCGCCGCGATCTGTTTGAGGCCGATTTTGCGCGTTCCCGCGAATTGACGGCGCCGCAACCGGTCAAGTGGACCGACTACATGGCCGAATTCATCACCGACCAGCTCTGAGGCAGCCGCCTTACAAAGCCAATACCGATAGAAATACGCTGGCTCGAATCGCGCCGGCTGTGACCCGCTTGATGTAGCCCCGCGGCGGAAAAATGCTTGATCGCCTGGGTCGTTCGGATCAATCGCCTCCTTTCACGAGAATGTCATATTCAGTCGCTAGGCTTGGGCGGATTCGAGGAGATGCCACTTGCGTCCCTGAAGATTCCCCGACCAATCGAACAGGTATCCGCCAATGAAAAAAACCATTCTCTGGGCAGCACTCGCTGCCGCACTTTCGCCCATCACTGCCTCTGCCGGCACGCTGACCACAATCACAAAAATGTGGTCCTACACCAGCACGGAAGCGGGACAAACAGCGGAAATTTCAGCTTTCGACCCCGGCACGCACACAATCTGGATTGCTGGGGTGGCTGGCGTAGACGTGCTCAATGCGCGCACCGGAGACCTGGTCCAGCACATCGACACCAGCCAGTACGGCAGCATCAACAGCGTTGCCATCCATAACGGCATCGCCGCCTTTGCCATCGAAGCGACGACACGTACCAACCCGGGCATTGTTCAGCTCTACGACACCACCAGTCGCAGCCTGAGCAGCGGGGTCAATAACATCAGCGTCGGCGCCCTGCCGGACATGCTGACCTTCACGCCGGACGGCAAGTCGCTGCTGGTCGCCAACGAAGGCACACCGACGACCTACGGTGCCCGAATCGGCACGACGATTCCACGCAACTACGGACCCGCTGCGCTCGACCCGGTGGGCAGTGTGAGCATCATCGACATGGCGACCCGCAGTGTCGTTGCCACGCCAACACTCAGCGGCGTCACGCAGACCGGCGACACCATCCGGACCAACACCGGCATGGACTTCGAACCGGAATACATTGCGGTCAACGCTGCCGGCACCAAGGCATTCGTCAGTTTGCAGGAAGCCAACGCCATGGCCGTGCTCGATCTACAGAGCAGGACTTTCGATAAAATCATCGGTCTGGGCACCAAGGATTTCAGCGTGGCCGGTAACGAGATCGATCCACTCAACAACGGCATCGTGTCATTTGCCACGCAGGCTGCAAAGGGGCTGTACATGCCGGACGGCATGGCGACCTTTGAGCGCAACGGCCAGACTTACATCGTCATGGCCAACGAGGGTGATTTCCGCGAGGACGACGGGGATCGCTCGGCGGCGAGTAGTGTTAGCGCGGTCAGCCCGCTGAACGCCCTGCGCATTTCGAATACCGATTCGTCGGCGGGCAATCTTCTTGCCGCCGGTGCCCGCTCCTTCTCCATTCGAGATGCAGACGGGAAGCTGATCTATGACAGCGGCTCCATTTTGGACAAGGAAGCGTACGCTCTAGGAATCTACGACGACAACCGTAGCCGCGACAAGGGGGTCGAGCCCGAGGGTGTCGAAGTGATGACTATCGGCGACCGGATTTTCGCCTTCATCGGACTCGAACGCACCACCAAGAGCGCTGTGGCGATCTTTGACATCACCGATCCCGGTCACGTCGATTTTTTAAGCATGATCGTCACCGACGATGATCTTCGCCCTGAAGGGCTGGAAGGCTTCACCATGGATGGCAAATATTTCCTGGCCATTTCGAATGAAGGCAACGATTCCGGGCGCGGCATCGGCACCACTCTCTACGGTTTGAGTGTTGCCACTGTACCCGAGCCGGAAACGAACGCCCTATTGCTCGCCGGACTCGTCGGACTGGGTGCCTTCCAGCGCCGCCGAAAGCAAAAACAGGGCGTGAACGCCCAAGCGTAATCCCGCCGCCTGTTGTCAATACTGACGAGGTCGGGTCTGCCTCGGTGGCCTTGGGCCACCGGGTGACTCTCGCCAAAGAACGCCCGGATGCGCCCCCCCTCTCAGCCCTTTTCGGGAAGAACGATATTGACTTCCAGGACTTCGTAATTCCCCTGCTTTTCCAGCGAAACGCGGATGTCGTCAGTGTTCACCTTGACGTACTTGGAGATCACGGCGATCAGTTCGCGTTGCAGGTCGGGAAGGAAGTTGGCGCGGCTGCCGCCGCCATCGCGTTCGTGGGCGATGATCAGTTGCAGGCGTTCCTTGGCGACTTGCGCCGTCTTTGGCTGGCTGCCAAACAGTTTTTGAAGCCAGGACATGTCACTTGCCTCCGAACAGGCGCTTGAGCAGGCCGGGCTTGACGTAATCGACGAAACGCAGCGGCTTGTCCTCGCCGAGGAAGCGGGTGATCACGTCGTGGTAGGCCTCGGCCGCGTCGGTGTCCTTCTGGTGGATGACCGGCGCGCCCTGGTTGGAGGCCTGCAGCACTTCCTCAGACTCGGGAATGACGCCGATGATCGGCACCCGCAGGATTTCCTGGATGTCCTTGTACGACAGCATTTCGCCGGCCTCGACGCGGGTCGGGTTGTAGCGGGTGATCAGCAGGTGCTCCTTGACCGGCTCGCGGCCTTCGATGGCGCGACGCGACTTGGCCTGCAGGATGCCAAGAATGCGGTCGGAGTCGCGCACCGACGAGACTTCCGGATTAGTCACGACCAGCGCCTCGTCGGCGAAAGTCAGCGCCATCACGGCGCCGGATTCGATGCCGGCCGGCGAGTCGCAGACGATGTAGTCGTAGCCCTGATGTTCCAGTTCCTTCAACACCTTCTCGACGCCTTCTTCGGTCAGAGCATCCTTGTCGCGCGTCTGCGAGGCGGGCAGCACCCACAGGTTGTCGCAGTGCTTGTCCTTGATCAGCGCCTGGGTCAGCGTCGCTTCGCCGTTGATGACGTTGATCAGGTCATAAACGACGCGGCGCTCGCAGCCCATGATCAGGTCGAGATTGCGCAGGCCGACGTCGAAGTCGATAACGGCCGTCTTGAAGCCGCGCTGGGCGAGGCCGGTAGCAAAGCTGGCGCTGGTGGTGGTCTTGCCGACCCCGCCCTTGCCGGAGGTTACGACGATGATTCTGGTCACGTGAGTTCTCGCTGGGTAAGTGAAGAAAAAGTTCGCGTCGAAACGCGCGATTAACGGAGCGCCAGGGCGGCGACGGTCAGGCGGCTTTCGCCACCTTCTTCGGTCAGGCCGATGGTCGCCGGCTGGCGGGCGAGTTCGGCGGGGACGCCGGCCTCGAAAGTGCGGTAGATGCCGGCCACGGAAACGAGTTCGGCCTCCAGGCTGGTGGTGAAGATGCGCGCCGCCTTGTCGCCGCTGGCGCCGGCCAGGGCGCGGCCCCGTAAGGGCGCATAGACGTGGATGTTGCCGTCGGCAATGACCTCGGCGCCGGCGCTAATCATCGCCGTGACGATGAGGTCACAGCCTTTGGCGTAGAAACGCTGGCCGGAGCGCAGGGGCTTGTCGAGCGTGATGGTGCGTGGGGCTGGCTCCGGCGCGGGCGGCGGGGCGACGACCGGGGCTGGCGCAGGTTCCGGCGGCGCACTCGGTGTTTCGGCGGCCTTGGCGCGGGCCGTGCTGCGGCCCAGCGCGTCGGCGCCTACCGCCGGCAATCCGGCGGCCTTCGCCGCGCCAGCCAGGTTTTCCGGCAGGCCGCGCGTGGCGATCGCATGCAGACCGGAGCCGTGTAGTAGTTCGCAAATGGCCACCCAGTCCGGGCTATCCGGCAGCTCGCTGGCACGGCTGAAGTCCAGGACTGCCAGCTCGTTTTCGAAGAAATCCGGGCTGTTGCCGGTCAGTTCGGCCAGCGCGGCGTGCAGCGTGGCGGGGTCGGTGGTGCGGAGTTGCGTCTGGATGATCTTGAGCGAAGTGCCCTTGAACTGAATCGGTGCGTCTTTGGCCATGCCTGCTGCGGTGTTGCGAAAAGGGGCGCGATTATCCCACAGCCCGGTCGAGTGAAAAATGAAACTTTAATTGCGGGCCAGCCATGATGGCATCCCCCGGCGGGGTCCTTCCAGTCAACTCGCCCGCCGTCGGAAAACCCAAGTCCTCTCATCAGACACTTCAGGTACGAAGGTATAGCCGTCATCGGCGAAACCCTTCAGTTCTTCCGGGTCGCTCAACCGATTGAGTACGGCGAAGCGCGTCATCAGCCCGCGCGCCCGCTTGGCGTAGAAGCTGATGACCTTGAATTGCCCGTTCTTCCAGTCCTCGAACACCGGCTGGATCAGTTCGCCCTTGATCTTGCGCCCGACGGCGGCCTTGAAATATTCCTCGGAAGCAAGGTTGACCGCGACAGGCCGCGGCATCTCGCCCAACTCGGCATTGATCGCCTTGAGCAAGCGCTCGCCCCAGAATTCGTAGAGGTTCTTGCCCGCCTTGTTGGCGAATTTCGTGCCCATCTCCAGCCGGTAGGGCTGCATCAGGTCCAGCGGCTTCAGAATGCCGTAGAGGCCGGACAGGATGCGCACGTGTTGCTGGGCGAAATCGAGGTCGTCGGCCGATAGCGTCTTTGCGTTCAGACCGTCGTAGACATCGCCATCGAAGGCCAGCACCGCCTGCTTGGCGTTTTCCGGGGTGAACGGCTGCTTCCAGTCGGCATAGCGATTGAAATTGAGCAAGGCCAGCGGGTCGGACAGGTACATCAGGTTGGCGATATCGGCCGGCGACAGCTTGCGCAACTGCTTGATCAGGATTTCCGATTGTTTCAGGAAGGCCGGCTGCGTATGCGTCGCGACATGCGGCGGGGTCTTGTAGTCAAGCGATTTGGCGGGCGAGAGAAAGATCAGCATGAGAACGGGCTTCGGTGAATTTTGTGCATTGCGATACGCCGGATTTTACCGGCTGGTTAAAGCTCGTTGGCCATTCGGCGCGGGTTTC
>Ga0209202_1001035_pt1 | contig 18291 bp, 17 predicted proteins | sample AD_UKC032_MetaG_FD_184416 | JGI IMG/M metagenome (GOLD analysis project Ga0209202, IMG submission 184416) | Active sludge microbial communities of municipal wastewater-treating anaerobic digesters from USA - AD_UKC032_MetaG (SPAdes) (version 2) | ecosystem: Engineered > Bioreactor > Anaerobic >... | reverse complement strand
AGCGCATCACCGAAATCATCGTCGGCGAACTGACGGCCATCCGCGACCAGTTTGGCGACGCGCGCCGTTCCGAAATCGTGCTGCACACGCAGGAACTCGGCATCGAAGACTTCATCACGCCGCAGGATATGGTGGTGACACTCTCGCACGGCGGTTACATCAAGGCCCAGCCCCTGACCGATTACCGCGCCCAGCGGCGCGGCGGGCGCGGCAAGCAGGCAGCGGCGATCAAGGACGAGGATTTCGTCGACCAGCTGTTTGTCGCCAACACGCACGATTACATTTTGTGCTTCTCCAACCGTGGCCGCTGCTACTGGCTAAAGGTTTACGAGGCGCCGCAGGGCAGCCGGGTCAGCCGCGGCAAGCCGATCGTCAATCTCTTCCCGCTGGAAGAAGGCGAACGGATCAACGCCGTCTTGCCGGTCAAGGAATTCTCCGACGACCAGTACGTCTTCATGGCGACCGTCATGGGCACGGTCAAGAAGACGCCGCTTTCCGATTTCTCGAACCCGCGCAAGGCCGGCATCATTGCAGTCGCGCTGGACGAAGGCGATTACCTGATCGGCGTCGAGCTGACCACAGGTGGCAGCGATATCGTGCTGGTTTCGGGCGCCGGCAAGGCAGTCTGGTTCGACGAGGAGGATGTCCGCCCGATGGGTCGCGGCGCCCGCGGCGTGCGCGGCATGCGCTTGCAGCCGGGGCAATCGGTGATTTCCCTGCTGGTCGCCGAAAGCGATCAGCAGACCGTGCTGGTGGCGACCGAGAACGGCTTCGGCAAGCGCACCGTGCTCGCCGATTTCCGCCATTCCGGTCGCGGCACCCAGGGCGTGCGCGCCATTGCCGACAGCGAACGCAACGGCATCGTGGTCGGCGCCAAGCTGGTCAATGACGAAGACGAAATCATGCTGATCACCACCGGCGGCGTGCTGATCCGTACCCGCGTTGCCGAGGTTCGCGGCATGGGCCGGGCGACGCAGGGTGTCACGCTGATTTCGCTCGATGACGGCGAGAAGCTGGCCGGGCTGGAAAAGATCGTCGAATCGGTCGGTGAGATCGAAGCCGAAGCCGAAGGCGCCGGCGAGGCGGTCGGCGACGCATCGAGCGAGGTTGCCGGGGAAGAATGATGGGTCGGGTCTGGAACTTCAGCGCCGGCCCGGCTGCCTTGCCGGAAGAGGTGCTGTTGCAGGCGCGGGACGAATTGCTCGACTGGCATGGCGCCGGTTGCAGCGTCATGGAAATGAGCCATCGCGGCAAGGAGTTCTCCGGCATCATCGCGCAGGCCGAAGCCGATCTGCGCGAACTGATGGAAATTCCCGCCGGCTACAAGGTGCTGTTCCTGCAGGGCGGTGCGACGCAGCAGTTCGCGCAGATTCCGATGAACCTGCTGGCCGGGCGCTCGGCTGACTACATCGTGACCGGTGCGTGGTCGCAGAAGGCGTTCAAGGAAGCACAACGCATCGGCAACGTCCGTTGCGCGGCGACGACCGAAGCCAGCGCGTTCACCCGCCTGCCGACGGCCGAGGAAATCAAGCTCGATCCGTTCGCCGCCTACCTGCACGTGTGCACCAATGAAACCATTCATGGCGTCGAGATCCCCGCCGAGCGCATTGCCGACACCGGCGTACCGCTGGTCGCCGACATGTCGTCGCACATCCTGTCGCGGCCGTTGCCGGTCGAGAAGTTCGGCCTGATCTACGCCGGGGCGCAGAAAAACATCGGCCCCGCCGGCCTGACGCTGGTGATCGTGCGCCAGGAACTGCTCGGCATGGCGACGCTGAATATCCCGAGCATCATGGATTACGCGCTGATGGCCGAAAACGGCTCGTTGCTGAACACGCCGCCGACCTACGGCATCTATGTCGCCGGCCTCGTCTTCCAGTGGCTCAAGCGCCAGGGCGGGCTGGCGGGCATTGCTGCGGTCAACGCCGAAAAATCGCGTATTTTGTACGAATGCATCGATCGGTCGGGCGGTTTCTACGCCAATCCGGTCGATCCCGATTGCCGCTCGCGGATGAATGTCCCGTTCACGCTGGCTGATCCGGCGCTGGATGCTGTCTTTCTCGCCGAATCGAGGGACGCCGGCCTGGTTTCGCTAAAGGGCCACAAGTCGGTCGGCGGCATGCGCGCCTCCATCTACAACGCCGTTTCGCCGGACGGCGTGCGGGTGCTGGTGGATTTCATGAACGACTTCGCCAAACGCAACGGGTAAAGACCGATGAGCGACGAACTGCACAAGGCACTGGCCGGCGTCCGCGCCGAAATCGACCGCATCGACGCCGAACTGTTGCGCTTGCTCAACCAGCGCGCCCGCTGTGCCCAGAAAGTCGGCGCGATCAAGGCGGAACACGGCGAGGCAGGGCACATCTACCGCCCCGAGCGCGAGGCGCAGGTGCTGCGCCGTCTGCAGGAAGCGAATCCCGGCCCGTTGCCTGGCGAGAACATCACCTTCTTCTTCCGCGAGGTGATGTCGGCCTGTCTGGCGCTGGAAGAGCCGCTGGGCATCGCCTTTCTCGGCCCGCTCGGCACCTTTTCCGAATCGGCGGCGACCAAGCACTTCGGCCACGCGGCGCGCCTGCTGCCGCAAGTTTCGATCGACGATGTTTTTCGCGAGGTCGAGTCCGGACACGCGCAATACGCGGTGGTCCCCGTCGAAAACTCGACCGAGGGCGCGGTCGGCCGCACGATGGATCTGCTGCTGGCGACGCCGCTCAGGATTTGCGGCGAACTGGTGCTGCGCATTCACCAGCACCTGCTGTCCAGCGCGGCGGACTTGGGCGCGATCACCAAGGTCTATTCGCATGCCCAGTCGCTGGCGCAGTGCCACGAATGGCTTAACCGCATGCTGCCCAATGCGCAGCGCATTCCGGTCGGCAGCAACGCGCAGGCGGCGCAGAATGCCGCAGCCGAGGCTGGCGCCGCGGCGATTGCCGGCGAAGCCGCCGCCGCCCGCTACAAGCTGCCGCGCCTTGCCGAAAACATCGAGGACGAGCCGAATAACACGACGCGCTTCCTGGTCCTCGGCAAGCACGACGCCGGGCCGTCAGGCCGCGACAAGACCTCGCTGATCATGTCGGCGCCCAATCGTACCGGGGCCTTGCACGAACTGCTGCTGGCCTTCGCCCATGCCGGGGTTTCGATGTCCCGCTTGGAATCGCGCCCGGCCCGCCATGCGCTTTGGGAGTACGTGTTTTACGTCGATATCGACGGCCATCGCGACGACCCGGCAGTCAAGACCGCGCTGGACGAACTCGCCAGTCGCGCCGCCTATCTGAAAATCCTCGGGTCCTACCCGGTTGCCGTTTATTGAGGAATTGCCCATATGAGCCTCGTTGAACAGGCGCTGCCCTACGTCCGCGCCATTTCCCCCTACCAGCCGGGCAAGCCGATCACCGAACTGGCCCGCGAGATGGGCATCCCGGTCGACAAAATTCTCAAGTTGGCCTCCAACGAAAATCCGCTGGGCATGAGCCCGAAGGCGAAAAAGGCGGTCGCGGCGGCGATCAGCGGCATCGAGCGCTATCCGGACCAGTTCGACCTGATCAAGGCGGTGGCCGGGCGTTGCGGCGTGGCGCAGAACCAGGTCGTGCTGGGCAACGGCTCGAACGACGTGCTTGACCTGATCGCCCGCGTTTTCCTGGCGCCGGGCCGTTCGGCCGTCTTCGCCCAGCATGCTTTCGCGGTTTACCCGCTCGCCACGCTGTCGACCGGCGCAGAATTGATCGTCACCCCGGCAAGGAATTACGGTCACGACCTGAACGCCATGCGCGCCGCCATCCGGCCCGATACGCGCATCGTCTGGATCGCCAACCCGAACAACCCGACCGGCAACTTTCTGCCGTATCCGGAAGTGCGCGCCTTCCTCGAAGCGGTGCCGCCGGATGTGGTCGTCGTGCTCGACGAGGCCTACAACGAATACCTGCCGCCGGCCGAGCGGGTCGATACGGCAGCCTGGATCGCGGATTTTCCCAATCTGGTGGTCACCCGCACCTTTTCGAAGATTTTCGGCCTGGCCGGCCTGCGCGTCGGCTACGCGCTGGCTTCCGCCGAAATCGCCGACCTGATGAACCGCGTCCGTCAGCCGTTCAACGTCAATAATCTGGCGATTGCCGCAGCCATTGCCGCGCTCGACGACCACCTGTTCGTTGCCGAAAGCTACGAACTCAACCGGCGTGGCATGGAGCAACTCGTCGCCGGCCTCAAGCGGCTGGGGCTCGAGCACATTCCCTCGCACGGCAACTTCGTCACCTTCAAGGCGGGCGATGGCGCAGCGGTCAATCAGAAGCTTCTGAAGCAGGGCGTCATCGTGCGGCCCATCGGCGGCTACGGCCTGCCCGAGTGGTTGCGCGTCACCATCGGCACCGAACCGGAAAATGGCCGCTTCCTCGAAGCGCTGGAGAAGGCGCTGTAAATGGCCGAATTCGGCAAGATCGTCGTCTTCGGTACTGGCCTGATCGGCGGCTCCTTCGCGCTGGCGCTCAAGGAGGCCGAGGCGGTCGAGGAAGTGGTCGGTTTCGGCCGCACGCCGTCGACCTTGCGCGTGGCGCAGGAACTCGGCGTAATCGACCGCGCCGGGATCAATCCGACGCATGAGATCGAGGATGCCGACATCGTGCTGGTCGCCACGCCGGTGGCGCAGATGCCGGAAATTTTCGAACGCATCGCACCTTATATCGGCCCGAATACCATCGTCACCGACGGCGGCTCGACCAAGGGTGACGTTGTTGCCGCGGCGCGCGCCGCGTTCGGCGAGCGGATCGGCCAGTTCGTGCCGGCCCACCCGATCGCCGGCGCCGAGAACAGCGGGCCGGCGGCGGCGCGCTGGGATCTCTATCGGGGCCGGAAGGTCGTCGTCACGCCCTTGCCGGAAAATGCCGACGATGCGCTCGATCACATCAAGCGCGCCTGGTCGCTGTGCGGCGCCGACATCTACGAGCTGACGCCGGAAGCGCATGACCGCGTCTTCGCCGCGGTCAGCCATCTGCCGCATCTGCTGTCGTTTGCGCTGGTGCACGATCTGGCGGTGCGCGAAGACGCCGATCTATTCTTCACCTTCGCCGCCTCTGGGTTCCGCGATTTCACGCGCATCGCCGCCAGCCATCCCGAAATGTGGCGCGACATCTGCCTCGCCAATCGCGATGCCCTGTTGCTGGAACTGGATAGTTACCGCGAGCAACTCGACGATCTACGCCTGGCCCTGGCGCGCAATGACGGCGAGCGGCTCGAGGAAATTTTCGGCATTGCCCGTCAGGCCAGGCGCGAGTGGGCCGGCGAGGGCTGAGATGATCCGTCCATTGCGCGCGCTGTTGCTGGTTCTGGCGCTGGCGTTCCCGACGATCACCGTTTCAGCTGAACCGCCGACGATCCTCCTCGCCGAGGTTTATCGCAATCAGGTCGACGTTGCGCAGTACCTCGTCAGCGAAAAGCTCGACGGCGTGCGCGCCATCTGGGATGGTCAGACTCTCCGTTTTCGCAGCGGCAAGCAAATCAACGCGCCGAGGTGGTTCCTCGACGGCCTGCCGAAGACACCGCTCGACGGCGAACTGTGGATCGGGCGCGGCACTTTCGGGCGCCTCTCCGGCATCGTTCGCAAGGAAATTCCTGACGACGCCGAGTGGCGGCAGGTGCGCTACATGATCTTCGAACTCCCCGGCGCGCCCGGTACCTTTCGCGAGCGTGCCGAGGTGATGCGCGAGATCGCGCAGCAGGCCAACATTCCCTGGCTTCGAGAAATCGCGCAATTTTCCGTAGTCGACCGCAGCAGCCTGCAAAAACAACTGAAGGAAGTCGTCAAGGCCGGCGGAGAAGGCCTGATGCTGCACCGTGCCGATACCCTTTATGAAACCGGGCGCAGCGATACGCTGCTGAAAATGAAACCCAGGGAAGATGCCGAGGCGGTGGTCATCGGTCACGTGCCCGGCCAAGGCAAGTACGCGGGCATGCTGGGTGCTTTGCGCGTGTATACATCCGATGGCCGTGAGTTCTCGCTGGGCACGGGGTTTACCGACGAACAAAGGCGAAATCCGCCGCTGATCGGCAGTACGATAACCTATCGTTATCGCGATATTACCAGTAGCGGATTGCCACGTTTCGCCAGCTTCCTGCGGCCAAGAACGGAGTGACAACCTGATCTCCCTATGACGAAAGTCAGGGTGGAGGGAGGTTGCTGCATTGCGGTATAATCAGCCCCTTTTTGTAGGGGCAGAAAGATGATTCTGGTTACTGGCGCCGCTGGTTTCATCGGCAGCAATTTCGTCCTTGACTGGCTGGCTCAATCCGACGAATCCGTCATCAACCTCGATGTCCTGACTTACGCAGGCAACCTCGAGAACCTTGCCTCGCTTCAGAACGACAGCCGTCATCATTTCGTCAAGGGCGACATCGGCGACTTCGATCTCGTCTCCAGGCTACTGGTAGAACATCAACCTCGCGCCGTCGTCAATTTTGCCGCGGAATCCCACGTCGACCGCAGCATCCACGGCCCGGAAGACTTCATCCAGACCAACATCGTCGGCACCTTCCGCCTGCTCGAAGCCGTGCGCGTCTACTGGAATGGCCTTGCCGGCGAAGCCAAGGACAACTTCCGCTTCCTTCACGTCTCCACCGACGAAGTCTATGGCTCCCTCGCCAGGAACGATCCCGCCTTCGCCGAAACCAACCGCTACGAACCCAACAGCCCGTACTCCGCCAGCAAGGCCGCCAGCGACCATCTCGTGCGCGCCTACCACCACACCTTCGGTGTGCCGGTGCTCACCACCAACTGCTCCAATAACTACGGCCCCTACCACTTCCCGGAAAAGCTCATCCCCTTGGTCATCCACAACGCACTCGCCGGCAAGCCGCTGCCCATCTACGGCGATGGCCAGCAGATTCGCGACTGGCTCTATGTGAAAGACCACTGCAGCGCCATCCGCCGCGTCCTCGAAGCGGGAAGGGTGGGCGAGGTCTACAACGTTGGCGGCTGGAACGAAAAGCCCAACTTCGACGTCGTCCACACCCTCTGCGCCATCCTCGACGAACTCAGCCCGCGTGCCGACGGCAAGCCGTACAAGGAGCAGATCACCTATGTCCAGGACCGCCCTGGCCACGACCGCCGCTATGCCATCGACGCCAGCAAGATCGAACGCGAACTCGGCTGGAAGCCCGCCGAAACTTTCGAGACTGGCATTCGCAAAACCGTACAGTGGTACCTGGACAACCAGGCTTGGGTGAAGAACGTGACTAGCGGCGCCTACAAGAATTGGGTCGGCAAGCAGTACGGGGAGAATTGATGAAAATCCTCCTCACCGGTAAGGACGGCCAGGTCGGTTTCGAATTGCAGCGTAGTCTTGCAACGCTGGGCGAATTGGTCGCTCTTGATCTCGCCGACTGCGATCTGTCCGATGCGCAAGCCATCCGCCAACTGGTTTCCACGGTCCGCCCCAGCGTCATCGTCAACCCGGCTGCCTATACCGCTGTCGACAAGGCCGAGAGCGACCAGGAAGGCGCTGCCGCGGTCAACGCCGCCGCCCCCGGAATTTTTGGCGAAGAGGCCGCAAAGCTCGGTGCGCTGGTCGTGCATTACTCGACGGACTACGTGTTTGATGGGACGAAAGACGGTGCCTACAGCGAAGCCGATCCAACCAACCCACAAAGCATCTACGGCCGCACCAAGCGCGATGGCGAACTCGCCTTGGCAAACGCCAACCCGCGCCACCTGATCCTGCGTACCAGCTGGGTGGTCGGCGCCCATGGCGGTAACTTCGCCAAGACCATGCTCAAACTCGCTGCAGAACGTGACAGCCTCAGCGTCGTGGCCGACCAATGGGGTGCCCCGACCTCGGCCGCACTGCTGGCCGACGTTGCCGCCCAACTCGTTCGCCAGTGGCAGCGCGAAGGCGAGGGCGCTTTCCCCTACGGCATCTACCATTGCGTCGCTGGTGGCGAAACCAACTGGTGCGACTACGCCCGCTTCGTCATCGGCGAAGCGATCAAGGTCGGCAAGCCCATGAAGGTCCAGCCCGCAGCGATCAAGGCGATCACCACCGCCGATTACCCGACCCCGGCCAAACGCCCGGCCAACTCGCGCCTCGATATCGGCAAGTTCCGCCAGACCTTCGGCCTCGAACTGCCACACTGGCAAGCCGGCATCCAGCATATTCTCGAGCAAATCTTCTGACATCATGATCACCCGCAAAGGCCTCATCCTCGCTGGCGGCGCCGGCACCCGGCTACATCCGGCCACCCTGTCGGTCTCCAAGCAACTGCTGCCGATCTACGACAAGCCGATGATCTACTACCCGCTGACCACGCTCATGCTGGCCGGCATCAAGGACATACTGATCATCTCCACCCCGCAGGACACCCCGCGCTTCGAGCAACTGCTCGGCGATGGCAGCCAGTGGGGCATCAACCTGCAATACGCCGTCCAGCCCAGCCCGGACGGCCTCGCACAGGCCTTCATCATAGGCGCCGACTTTATCGGCAATGGTCCTTCCTCGCTTGTGCTTGGCGACAACATCTTCTACGGTCATGACTTCCATCTCCTCCTCGGCAATGCCGGTGAGCGCCCGGATGGCGCCACCGTTTTTGCCTACCACGTGCATGACCCCGAGCGCTACGGCGTCGCCGAGTTCGACGTCAGTGGTAAGGTGCTCAGCCTTGAAGAGAAGCCGAGGCAGCCCAAGTCCAACTATGCCGTCAGCGGTCTCTACTTCTACGACAACGATGTCGTAGAAATGGCCAAGAAACTTAAGCCCTCATCGCGCGGCGAACTGGAAATCACCGACCTCAACCGCCTCTACCTCGACCAGGGCAGGCTCAACGTCGAGATAATGGGCCGTGGCTACGCCTGGCTCGACACCGGCACCCATGACAGCCTCCTCGAAGCTGGCCAGTTCATCGCGACCATCGAGAAGCGCCAGGGCCTCAAGGTTGCCTGCCCTGAGGAAATTGCCTACCGCCAGAACTGGATCACGTCTGAGCAACTCCAGACGCTGGCCCAACCGCTGGCCAAGAATGGCTACGGGCGATACCTGCTCAACCTGCTCAAGGAAGAGGTGTTCTGATGCAAGCCACCCCCACAGCCATTCCTGAAGTCGTCGTCCTCGAGCCGAAGGTCTTCGGTGACGATCGCGGCTTCTTCTTCGAGAGTTTCAACGCGAAGGCCTTCGAGCAAGCCACCGGCCTCAAGCACGAATTCGTGCAGGACAACCATTCTAAGTCCGCAAGGAATGTCCTGCGCGGTCTCCACTATCAAGTGCCGCCCAAGACCCAGGGAAAGCTGGTGCGCGTAGTACAGGGCGAAGTTTTCGACGTTGCGCTCGATCTCCGGAAAAGCTCGAAAACCTTCGGCCAGTGGGTAGGGGAAGTTTTGTCGGCCGAGAACAAGCGGCAACTCTGGATTCCAACGGGTTTTGCCCATGGCTTCCTGACCCTGAGCGATACGGCCGAGTTTTTATACAAGACGACTGACTATTATTCGCCGGAGTACGAACGCTGTATCCGCTGGGACGATCCGGAAATCGGCATCGCGTGGCCGTTGACCGCAACGCCCGTTCTTTCGGTGAAAGACTTGCAGGCAAAACGCTGGGCAGACTTGGAATTCTGTTGATTTGGTAGTACGACATCGGTTATGCCGCGCTATGGCTAAAGTCAATATAGGCTCGATTGTTGCGTTGCGGTAAAATCATATGCTTTCGTTTCCTGTGTACATCACTCCCATGCTGGTTCCAGTTATTCTCTCCGGTGGCGCAGGCACGCGCCTTTGGCCGGTGTCCCGCGAAGGCCATCCCAAGCCGTTCATGAAACTGGCCGATGGTCAGAGCCTGTTGCTCAAAACTTATCTGCGTGCCGCCAGCGTTGCCCAGGGCGGCGAAATCCTGACTGTCACCAATCGCGACTACTTCTTCATGAGCAAGGATGAACTGGCCAAGGCAGGGCTCGGCGAGCACAATCCTGGCGTATTCATGCTTGAACCGGTGGGCCGCAATACGGCGCCGGCTGTCGCCATGGCGGCGCTGCATGTCGCGGAAAAGCATGGTCGCGATGCGCTGCTGCTCGTGCTTGCTGCCGACCATCTGATCAAGGACCAGCCTGCGTTCGCCAGGGCCGTGGCTGACGCCGCCAGCCTGGCCGCCCAGGATTATCTCGTCACCTTCGGTATCGTGCCCGATGCCCCGGAAACCGGCTTCGGCTACATCGAATCGGGTGAGGCGCTCGGTGTCGGCAAGGCGGTCAAGCGTTTCGTCGAAAAACCTTCGCTCGAAAAAGCTCAGGAATATCTGGTGGCTGGCAACTTCCTCTGGAATTCGGGCATGTTCTGCTTCAAGGCCGGCGCAGTGCTCGACGAGCTGGCGCAGCTCGCACCCGATGTGCTCAAGGCGTCCGAAGCCTGTTGGGCCGCGATGTCGAAAAATGGCACCCGCCATGAATCGATGCTCGAAATCCCGGCCGATGCCTTCGCCGATGTGCCGGATATTTCCGTCGACTACGCCATCATGGAGCGTTCGGCCAAGGTCGCCGTCGTACCCGCCGACTTCGGCTGGAGCGACATCGGCTCCTGGAATGCCGTCAGCGGCCTCGTCGCGCCGGATGCCGACAACAACCGCGCGGTCGGCGAAGCCATATTCGTCGATAGCAAGAACACATTCGTCCAAAGCGAGGACCGCTTGGTTGCCGCCGTGGGTCTCGACAACCTGATGATCGTCAGTACCACGGATGCCTTGCTGGTTGCACACCCTGACAAGGCGCAGGATGTCAAGAAGGTCGTCACCCAACTCAAAAAGCAAAATCACGAAGCCTACAGGCTGCATCGTACTGTCGCCCGCCCTTGGGGTACCTATACGGTGCTTGAAGAGGGGCCGCGATTCAAGATCAAGCGCATCGAGGTCAAGCCTGGCGGCAGCCTCAGCCTGCAGATGCACCATCACCGCAGCGAACACTGGATCGTTGTCTGCGGCATGGCGCGCGTGGTCAATGGCGATCAGGAAATCTTCGTTGCCACCAACGAATCCACTTACATTCCAGCCGGCCACCAGCACCGCCTAGAAAACCCTGGGGTCATGGATCTGGTCATGATCGAAGTCCAGAGCGGCGAATACTTGGGCGAGGACGATATCGTCCGCTTTCAGGACGTTTACGGGCGTTGCTGATGAAACTCTCCTGCTTCAAGGCCTACGACATCCGGGGACGGTTGGGTGACGAACTCAACGAAGATATTGCCCGCCGCATTGGCCGCGCCTATGGCGAATTCCTCAAACCCCGCCGCGTCGTGGTGGGCGGCGATGTTCGCCTGACCAGCGAGCCGCTAAAGCAAGCCTTGGCGGAAGGTTTGATGGACGCGGGTGTCGACGTCATCGACATCGGCCTCGCCGGCACCGAGGAGGTCTATTTCGCTGCCTTTCATCTCGACGTCGACGGCGGCATCGAGGTTACCGCCAGCCACAACCCGATGGACTACAACGGGATGAAGCTGGTCCGTGGCGGCGCGCAGCCGATCAGCGGCGATACCGGGCTAAAGGACGTTCAGCGTTTAGCCGAAGCGAACAGCTTTGCACAGCCCCAAAGGCGCGGTTCGCTGGTCAGGCAGTCCATCCTACAGCCTTATGTGGAACACCTGCTGGGCTATGTAGCCTTGGCGAACCTCAAGCCGCTCAAGCTTGTCGTCAACGCGGGCAACGGCGCTGCCGGGCATGTCATCGATGTGATCGAAGCCCGCTTCAGGGAGTTCTGCGTTCCCGTAGAATTCATCAAGGTACATCACGAGCCAAACGGCGCCTTCCCGAACGGCATCCCCAATCCGCTGCTCCCGGAAAACCGCGCCGCCACGGCAGAGGCAGTCATCGCCCACGGGGCCGATATGGGCATTGCCTGGGATGGCGACTTCGACCGCTGCTTCCTGTTTGACGAGAACGGTAAGTTTATCGAAGGCTACTACATCGTCGGCCTGCTCGCGGCGGCCTTCCTGGCCCACAAGCCGGGCGAGAAAATCATCCACGATCCGCGTCTGACCTGGAACACCATCGACATCGTCAGGAGCGCCGGCGGCATTTCAATCCAGAGCAAGACTGGCCACGCCTTCATCAAGGAGCGCATGCGCGTCGAGAACGCCATCTATGGCGGCGAAATGAGCGCACACCACTACTTCCGCGATTTCTCCTACTGCGACAGCGGCATGATTCCTTGGTTGCTGGTGGCGGCGCTGATGAGCGAGTCGGGCAAGCCGCTGTCCAGGCTGGTAGGTGCCCGGGAGGCGGCCTGCCCGTGCAGCGGCGAAATCAACTACCAGGTGGCCGACGCCAAAGTAGCGATGCAGCGTGTGGAGGATCATTTCTCCACCCTTGCACCGGCAGTCGACCGCACCGACGGCATCAGCCTCGAGTTCGCCGACTGGCGGCTGAACCTGCGCTCCTCCAATACCGAGCCCTTGCTGCGGCTCAACGTCGAATCCCGCGGTAATACCAAGCTGGTGGCCGACCGGGTGCGTGAAATCGAAACGGTTATCGGAGTGACGCGCTGATGCCCGGCATGCTTGGCGCCCTGTGGGCCTACCGCGGCTTCATCGTCGGCAGCGTCAAGCGTGAATTCCAGTCCAAGTACCGCAATTCCCTGCTCGGGGCGGCGTGGACCGTAATTAACCCGCTGGCCATGATCATCGTCTACACGGTGATCTTTTCGCAGATCATGAAGGCCAAACTGCCGGGGGTGGATACGACCTTTGCCTACAGCATTTTTCTCTGCGCAGGGATCCTGACATGGGGCCTGTTTGCGGAAATCGTCGGCCGCGCGCAAAACACCTTTCTGGAAAATGCCAATCTGCTGAAGAAACTGAGCTTCCCGCGGCTCTGTTTGCCGGTGACCGTGGTGGCCAATGCCGGCCTCAACTTCGCCATTATCTTCGGGCTGTTTTCGGCATTTCTCGTGTTGTCCGGCAACTTTCCCGGCTGGCCCTATCTTGCATTGCTGCCGCTGCTCGCCAACCTCGTCGCTTTCGCCATTGGTCTCGGCATCACGCTGGGTGTGCTGAACGTCTTTTTCAGGGATGTCGGCCAGTTTTTTGGGATATTTCTTCAGTTCTGGTTCTGGCTCACCCCGATTGTCTACCCGGTCAGCATCCTACCTGAGCGGCTCCAACCCTACATGAACCTTAACCCGATGGCGCGGCTTATCAACGCCTTTCAGGTCATCTTGGTCAATGGCCAGTGGCCGAACTGGTACAGCCTGTGGCCGGTGGCCGTGCTGGCGATATTGCTCTGCCTGCTCGGTTTTGGTCTTTTCCGCCGCCATGCCGGCGAAATGGTGGATGAACTTTAATGGGCGCCATCTCCGTCACCAAGCTCGGCAAGGCCTATAAGCAATACCCCACCCGCTGGTCGCGGCTGGCGGAATGGGTCACGCCCGGCGACAAACCGCACCACAGCCTCAAGTGGGTGCTACAGGACATCAACTTCACAGTCAAACCGGGTGAGGCGGTCGGCATCATCGGCATTAACGGCGCGGGCAAGAGCACTCTGCTCAAGATGATCACCGGCACCACCCAACCCACCACCGGCGGCGTGCACATCACCGGTCGCGTCGCTGCCCTGCTCGAACTTGGCATGGGATTCCATCCCGATTTCACCGGTCGGCAGAACGCCTTCATGGCCGGCCAGCTACTCGGTTACAGCGTGGAAGAAATCGCCCGCTTGATGCCGGAAATCGAAGCCTTTGCCGAAATCGGCGACTACATCGACCAACCGGTGCGGGTGTACTCCAGCGGCATGCAGATGCGCTTGGCATTCAGCGTGGCTACCGCGCATCGCCCGGATGTGCTGATCGTCGATGAGGCCCTCTCGGTAGGCGATGCTTACTTCCAGCACAAGAGCTTCGATCGCATACGGGAGTTCCGCAAACAGGGCACAACGCTGCTTATCGTCTCCCACGACAAGGGCGCCATCCAGTCCATCTGCGACCGCGCGATCCTGCTCAATGCCGGAAAACTGGCCATGGAAGGCGAGCCCGAGGCGGTGATGGATTACTACAACGCCCTGCTGGCCGACCATCAAAATCAGACGGTCAAACAGGAAGTCACGGTCGACGGCAAAATTCAGACCATTTCCGGTACCGGCGAAGTCACATTGACTGACGTGGCTCTGCTGGATGTGGCGGGCCAACAGATTGAAATGGTCGCCGTTGGCCAGCCTGTCTCGTTGCGCGTGACGACGACCTGCAATGCCCAAGTGCGGGAATTGGTTGTGGGCTACATGATCAAGGACCGTCTCGGTCAACCGGTTTTCGGCACCAACACCTACCACCACAAGCGAAAGCTGCAAAACCTGCGCGGTGATGAAACCATTGAATTCAATTTTGATTTTCAGGCCAATCTCGGGCCCGGTAACTATTCAGTTGCCATCGCGCTACACGCGGACGATACCCATGTCACAAAAAACTACGAATGGCGTGACCATGCCTTGGTGTTCAATATGATCAACATTGACAAAGACGAATTCGTTGGTGTGGCCTGGATACCCCCAGTCGTGAGGTGTTCTCTATGAGTGACAGGTTTTATCGGGCGTTTGAAGAGGTTTCGGTAGCGTTGTAAGTTACCAGGGGTGCTTCCGGACTGGCGATGGTCGCAGTAAAGCAGTAGACCAATAACCGCTCCGAGCGCTTTTCCCAGGAAAGTTGAAGCAAAGCGATAACTCCTTTGGGCCGTTCTACTCTCCTGGTCAGCTCAAGGAAATACTTGCTGGACTTGGTGAAGCTTGGTGGAATGACTTTGGTTAGCGGGCTGCAAACACAACGGCTAAAATACGCAACTTACATGCTTGAGTTCCTTGGTTTGGCAGTGTGGATACATAATTTCAGATGGAAAGAAGAGTTAGAAAATGAAAACTGCAATCATTACTGGCATCACTGGTCAGGACGGCGCCTATCTTGCGCAACTGCTACTTGAAAAGGGCTACACTGTGTACGGCACCTATCGCCGTACCAGTTCCGTCAATTTTTGGCGGATTGAGGAGCTTGATGTTCACAATCATCTGAACCTGCATCTGGTCGAATATGACCTGACCGATTTGTCTTCCAGCATCCGCTTGCTGGAGAAAACGGGGGCTACCGAGGTCTACAACTTGGCGGCGCAGAGCTTCGTCGCTGTCTCATTCGACCAGCCGGTGACGACGGCGGAGATTACCGGGCTCGGACCTTTGAATCTGCTGGAAGCGATTCGCATCGTCAATCCAAAGATTCGTTATTATCAGGCCAGCACATCGGAAATGTTCGGTAAGGTGCAGGCGGTTCCGCAGGTCGAGTCGACGCCGTTTTATCCGCGTAGCCCTTATGGTGTTGCCAAGTTGTATGCGCACTGGATGACGATTAATTATCGGGAAAGCTACGATATCTTCGGTTGCTCGGGAATCCTGTTCAATCACGAATCGCCGTTGCGTGGTCTTGAATTCGTGACGCGCAAGATTACCGATGCGGTGGCCAAGATAAAGCTCGGCCAACTGGATGTGTTGGAACTGGGCAACATGGATGCCAAACGTGACTGGGGCTATGCCAAGGAATACGTTGAAGGCATGTGGCGTATGCTGCAAGTCGACGAGCCGGATACCTACGTACTGGCGACCAATCGTACCGAAACGGTGCGTGATTTCGTCTCGATGGCCTTCAAGGCGGTGGGTGTTGCGGTCGACTTCAAGGGCGAGGCAGAAAACGAGGTGGGTATCGATTCGGCTATCGGCAAGACGGTGATGCGCGTGAATCCGAAGTTCTACCGTCCGGCCGAGGTGGAACTGCTGATCGGCAACCCGGAGAAGGCGAAGCAGAAACTGGGCTGGGAACCGAAGACGACGCTGGAGCAGTTGTGCGCGATGATGGTTGAGGCGGATTTGCGACGCAACCAGCGTGGCGTTTCGTTTTGAGCGATCCGGATATTCGCTGGCAGCAAAGGTTTTCCAATTATCGGTTTGCGCTTTCGCGTCTCGATGAGGGTGTAAGCCTTGCACGCCAGCGTTCACCGTCCGAACTTGAAAAGCAGGGGCTGATTCAAGCTTTCGAATTTACTCATTAATTGGCGTGGAATGTGATGAAGGATTATTTTGCTTATCAGGGCACCACGTCCATCATGGGGTCTCGCGATGCAGCCAGGGAGGCTTTTGACAAAGGCCTGATCGCGGATGGCGAAGGTTGGATGGAGATGATCAAGAGCCGCAACCAGACGTCGCATACTTACAATCAACACATTGCGGATGTGATTGTAGGGCGAATCCTGGAATCGTATTTTCCTCTTTTCGAGTCGTTTTCCCGCCGTATGTCGGGCCTTGTCAGGTAGTTGACCAATGCAATTTGGTTTACCGGATGATGTCTTGCCGAGAGTGATTGCCGTTTTGTCGGGCAATCGGAAAATCAAGCGGATAACCCTCTATGGCTCGCGTGTGATGGGCAAGTTACGAGATGGCTCCGACATCGATCTCTGTCTTGATGGTGATTCCTTGAGCCTCAATGATCTGGCTGAACTGGAGGCTGGCATTGACGATTTGCTGCTTCCGTGGAAAGTCGACTTAACCGTTCGCCAGCAGATTGACAATCCAGATTTGATTGCCCATATCGATCGAGTTGGGGTGATACTTTTTGGAAATTCAATATACGGGATAGCGCTCGATGGTGAAGGATGACAGGCATTATGCAAAAAAGGGCATTGATCACAGGACTGAATGGCTTTACCGGCCGCTATCTCGCACATGAACTGGGGCTCGCCGGCTACCGGGTGTTCGGCACAGCGCACGTCAATGAACAGGTTGAGCAGGATATGGTTGCGGTCGACCTCTGCAATCGCGAGGAATTGCGCCGTGTGGTAGCCGAAGTGCGCCCCGATGTGGTGGCGCATCTGGCGGCGATTTCCTTCGTGGCGCATGGCGATGTCGAGGCGATCTACCGGACCAACGTAGTCGGTACGCGCAACCTCCTGGAGGCGCTGGCCGGGCTGGAGAAGCGCCCAAGTGCCGTGCTGCTGGCGAGCAGCGCCAACATTTACGGCAACGTAGCGGTGGAGGCCATCGACGAGTCGGTGCCGCCTTCGCCCGCCAATGATTACGCGGTGAGCAAACTGGCCATGGAGTACATGGCGCGCCTGTGGATGGACCGTCTCCCGATCGTTATCACCCGGCCGTTCAACTACACCGGCGTTGGGCAGGGGCCGCAGTTCTTGTTGCCCAAGATCGTCGGGCATTTCAAGCGCGGCGAACGGGTAATCGAGTTGGGCAACATCGACGTTGAGCGCGATTTCTCGGATGTGCGTACGGTCGTCCGGGCTTATGCCGCCTTGCTCGCCAGGGTGCCGGCGGGCGAGGTGTTCAACGTGTGTTCCGGTGAGGCGCATTCGCTGAAGGATGCGCTGGCGATGATGGCGGAGATTGCCGGCTACGAGATCGAGGTGAGGGTTAATCCGGCCTTCGTGCGGGCCAACGATGTGAAGCGTCTACAGGGGGATGCAGGGAAACTGCGGCGGGCGATCGGTGAATCCGGGGCCATTCCGTTGCGCGAGACCTTGCAGTGGATGTATGCCAATGCTTGAGGGTTCGGGGCGTTGCAGCATGGCACCGCACTTGCGCTTGACGTTCTATTGCCAGCCATCGGTAGCGCCTTTGAAGGCGCCGCTATCGACGCGGGGTTGCGCCCGGTGTTGAAACGGCTCTTATTTATCCGGCCAGATGAAGTTTGAATTTTCAGGCGGCATACTTGACACGCGGGTCTTGGAAGAAGCTCCTGACCCGCTCGGGTGATTGTTCGAGTTTGATCATGTGTTCGGTGGCAGCGAGTTTCAGTTTTGCCTTGGTACGCACCGGCACTTTCGTCCCAATGGCGTGCTTGAGGCCGGCATTGAGCTGTAGAAGTCGCGACCCGATCTGACGGTTTTCCGTTTTGACGGTGCCTGATTGTCAGATCAAATTCAGGTTGGTGACTTTCTCGTTCCACGCCTCCTTTCCTGCGATCAGGGTTTGCAGAGGCGTGCGTCCGCAGCACATCTTACCCTGATGGGTTCGCTCGTTGTTGTAGTGGGCCAACCAGTTGTCGAGGTCGGCCTGTAGTTCCTCCAGCGACAGATAGAGCTTGCGGCGGAACGCCACCTGATAAAACTCCTGCAAGATGGTTTTGTGGAAACGCTCGCAGATACCGTTGGTCTGCGGATGTCGCGCCTTGGTCTTGGTGTGCTCGATGTCGTTCAAGGCCAAGTAGAGCTGGTAGTCGTGGGTTTCCGGCTTGCCGCAATACTCCGTGCCGCGATCCGTCAGCATGCGGATGACGCCCATGCCGTGCTCCTCGAAGAAGGGCAAG
>Ga0209202_1001032_pt1 | contig 18355 bp, 23 predicted proteins | sample AD_UKC032_MetaG_FD_184416 | JGI IMG/M metagenome (GOLD analysis project Ga0209202, IMG submission 184416) | Active sludge microbial communities of municipal wastewater-treating anaerobic digesters from USA - AD_UKC032_MetaG (SPAdes) (version 2) | ecosystem: Engineered > Bioreactor > Anaerobic >... | reverse complement strand
CCCAGATTGTCCATTAGCCATTTTTCGTGATTTTGAGGCAAGCTGCGAGCGTTCGCCTTGGCGCTGGGGCGAGGCTGGTTCTAATGGATACCATTAGAGAAAGCGTATGCGGATCAGTCGGATAGGAGATGGTCATGGTGGGCTCGGTGCTACAGGGTGAAGGGTTTGCGGTCAGTTTCAGTGAGCGCGAGGTAACCGCCTGGGGCGGGCTGGCCCTGTTCAAGCAGATGCTCGACAGCATGGGGTTTCGGGAAGCGGCAGCGGACTGGGGCTTGCCCCAGCCGAAGTCGAACCGGGGCTATGCGCCGGTACAACTGCTCGAACAGTTCATCGTGTCGATCTGGTGTGGCGCCTGCCGTTTCGCCCATGCCGAGACCGTGCGCATGGACGGCACCCTGACGCGGCTGTTTGGCTGGACCCGGGCGGCTGGTCACAAGGCCATCATGCGGCTGTTTGGCCGTTTCGACATGCTCACCAACGAGCGGGTGCAGGCCGAGGCCTACCGCTGGTTCTTCGGCAAGATCAGCGCCCTGCAGCGGATTACCCTGGATGTCGATTCGACGGTCATCACCCGCAACGGGGAACAAGAAGGCGCGGCGCGCGGTTACAACCCGAGCCGGCACGGACGGCCGAGTCATCATCCGCTCCTGGCCTTTGTCGCCGAGGCCCGCATGGTGGCCAATTTCTGGTTGCGCCCGGGCAATGTACACAGCGCCAACAACATCCTGCAATTCCTCGAATCGACCCTGCATCATCTGGACGACAAGATCGTCGGCCTGTTGCGTGCGGATAGCGGTTTCTTCGATGAAGCCATCCTGACTGCACTCGAAGGCAAGCGCATTCCCTACATCATTGCTGCCCGCCTGACCCGGCCGCTGCAACGGACGATCTACCAGACGACCGGCTGGTGGGCCCTGGAAACCGGACTGGAGCTGACGGAGTGCCGTTATCAGGCGGCGGGCTGGAGGGCACCGCGCCGTCTGATCGTGGTGCGCCAGTCGGTCAAGCGCAAGCAGGCGCCGGGCAAGACGCTTGCCTTGTTTGCGGATGATCCGGATATTCAGGGCTGGCGTTATGGCGCCTTTGTGACCTCGCTCGAGTTGCCGATGGTGGAGGTCTGGCGTACTTACCGGGGTCGGGCGGATTGCGAGAACCGGATCAAGGAACTGAAAGCAGATTTCGGCCTGGACGCCTTCAACCTGAGGGATTTCTGGGCGACCGAAGCCGCATTGGGCTTCGCCATGCTGGCGTACAACCTGATGAGTCTGTTCCGACAGGCGGTGTTGCGTTCCCGGGTTCAGCACACGCTCTCCACACTGCACGGCTTGGTGCTGGCCATCGGCGCTTCCTGGCACAAAGGCGCCGGACAAAATCGCTTGATGCTCTCCGTACCTCGTCGCAAACGTGCCTGGTTCGCCGGCCTGTGGGCCAATGCCTCCGCTCCACCCGTCATCCCAGGACTCGATCCGCATAGCTAATGGATAATCTGGGTTTAATAGAACGCGTACCCAAACTTTCTCAGAACCTGTTCACGATCTTCTGAGCAAAAGCGCCAAGAAGGCGAGGTGAATGACCTGTAGGCGGGTGTTGATACGATTGATTGTGAACAGCCGCTAAGGGCTATTTGCTTTTCGGAGCTGGATATTGAGCGCCAGCGTCGTGCTCAGCAGGCAGGCGGCGCCAAGGTTATGGCCGACGGCCAGCGCCAACGGCAGGGAAAACAGGACGTTGGCGACGCCCAGACCGATCTGTATGCCCAGCAATCCTAACAGCACCAGCCCCCAGTGCCGCCACTGGCCACCCGGTGTGCGGATTAGCGACAACGCCAGTGCGCCAACGCCGAACAGGACCGCCAGCGCCCCAAGGCGGTGGCTCCAGTGGATTGCCGTCAGTGCTTCGGTCGAGAGCAGGCGGCCGTCGCTGGTGAAACCCAGTTCGCGATGCAGTGTAAAAGCCTGGGCGAAATCCATGGGTGGTTGCCATTGCCCCTGGCAGAGCGGGAAGTCCGGGCAGGCGACGGCGGCGTAATTGCTGCTGACCCAGCCACCGAGTGCGATCTGGGCAATGACGACGAGCAAGGCGATGGCTGCCAGCAAGCGAAGTTTTTGCCCGGCGCCGCCGGCCGGGGCAGGAAGGGCGTTTTTGATGCTCATGGCGATCAGCAAGGCTAGCGTGCTCATGCCGCCGAGCAGATGCAGTGTGACGATCAAGGGTTTCAGCAGCAGCGTGACGGTCCACATGCCAAGCGCCGCCTGCAGGCCGACGATCCCAAGCAGCAAGGTCGGCAGGGTTGGCGTTTGCCGGTTACGGAATTCGGTGCGCCAGGCGAGCAGGCAGATGGCCAGAATCAGCAGGCCGAGGGTGCCGGCGAAATAGCGGTGGACCATTTCCTTCCACGCCTTGGCGGTCTGCACCGGGCGTTCGGGGAAGGCTTGTTGTGCCGCCAGTTGTTCGTGGATTTCGTCGGGAACGCCCAGCCAGTGGCCGTAGCAACCTGGCCAGTCCGGGCAGCCGAGGCCGGCGTCGGAGAGACGGACGTAAGCGCCGAGCGCGATGACGGCAAAGGCCAGCACGGTTGTAGCCAGCAGCAGGCGACGGTAGAGGCGCATGGCCACGGGCGTGGTTAGAAAGCGATCAGGCGGTCGGCGAACAATGCGGCGAAGAGCAGCGTCAGGTAAAGAATCGAGTAGCGGAAGGTACGGCGGGCCAGGGCGTCGCTGTAGTTGCGACAGAGCGCGACGGCATAGCCGAGGAAGACGAGGTCGAGCAGGCTGATGGCGAGCAGGTAGAAACCGCCGCTCATGCCAAGGGAAACCGGTGTCAGGCTGGCGGCGGCCAGCATCACCGTGTACCAGAGGATATGCTGGCAGGTGAAGGGAATGCCGTGAGTCACCGGCAGCATCGGCAGCCCGGAGCGCGCATAGTCGTCGCGCCGGTAACAGGCGAGTGACCAGAAATGCGGCGGCGTCCACAGGAAGATGATCAGGAATAGGACCAGCGGTTCGGCCGAAATGTGGCCAGTCATTGCGGTCCACCCCAGCAGCGGCGGCATGGCGCCGGAAGCGCCGCCGATGACGATGTTCATCGGTGTCGCCGGTTTCAGGATCAGCGTGTAGATGACGGTGTAGCCGACGAAGGTGGCCAGTGTCAGCCACATCGTCAGGTCGTTGATAAAGCTGTGCAGAAGCCAGAGCCCGACGGCGCCGAGGAGGGTCGCCAGGGTGACGGTCTCCAGCGCCGAAATGTCGCCGCGGGCCGTGGCGCGCCAGCTGGTTCTCGCCATTTTCGCGTCGACGGTGCGTTCGACCAGGCAGTTGAGGGCGGCGGCGGCGAAGGACACCAGCGCGATGCCGAGCGAGGCGACGAGGAAGCGGAGCAGTGGCGGAAAGCCGGGTGTCGCGAGGAACATGCCGATCATCGCGGTAAACACGATCAGGCTGTTCACCCGCGGCTTGCACAGATGGCCAAAGGCGGCCAGGCGCTGGGCGACGGACAGGGTGGGTGCGGCTACGGTTTGCATGAGGGTTCTCCTAACCGGTCCAGGCGAATTTGAGCAGGCGTTCAAGGTCGGCGCGTACCCCTTTGGCGGCGACGCCGGCTGGGTAATCCATAATCAGCCGGCCCTGCGGGTCGACAATGTGGAGGCGGTAGCCGGCATCGCCAGTGGCGCCAGGCAGCCAGTTTGACGGGGCCGTGACTACCAGCAGATCGGGCTGGCGCTGTCGGGCAGCGGCGAGTTCCGCATCGCTCGGGTAGTCGCTCAGGACGACGCGGCGCAGACGCCCCATGTCCTTGTTCAGCGACACTTGGATACGGCGCATTTCATCGATCCTGTTGGCGCAGTCGGCATCGCAGGGGCCGCTGCCGCTCAGTAGCAGCAGCCATTTGTCGCCCAGTTCGGCGGTCGCCAGCGCTTGCCCTTCCGGCGTCAGCAGCCCGCTGGCGGACAACGGCAATGGTGGATTGAGCAATTGCCCATGGTTGGCTGATTGCGCCGGCTGCCAGCCGAACAGGTAGAGCCCGCCGGCGATCAAAAAGGGCAGGGCGAGCAGGCCGACGACCAACGCCAGCATGGCCGGGCCGTTGCGCGGGCGCAGGGAGGACTGGATGGCCGTGGTCGTCATGGCCGGCGCACCAGGAAATAGGCCCAGATGGCGAGACTGGCAAGAGCAAAGCCGAACCACTGCAGGGCGTAGCTGCGGTGGCGGTCGGCGCGTTCGTCGGGGCGCGGCCATTCGCGCAGGTAGCCGCCGGGAGCGGCGGCATCGAGCTGAATGACCACCGGCTGCAACGGGTAAGGCAAGGCTTGCTGGAAACGTCCAAGGTCAAGGTTCTGCCAGACCGGTTCCCAGCCTTCCTTCGGTTGAACTGCCAGGTTGAAGAAGCGCTGGGTGGGAACGACGGCGATGCCGGTCAGTTCAACTGTCCCGGCCAATGCCTCGACCGCCGGAAGGAGGCGATGATCGGCAGCGGCCGGCAGCCAGCCGCGATTGACCAGTACATGCATCGTCGAGCCTTCCAGGCGCAGTGGGGTGATGACGTGGTAGCCGGCCTGCTCGCGGTACAGGCGATTGTCGATCAGCACTTGCCGCGCGATATCGTAGGTCCCGCGCAGGATGACTCGCCGGTAGCGCAGCGACTCGCTGTCAATAGGCGAGGTCGGCATGATCACCGGGGCGTCGTTGCTGCGCGTATCGAGTTCCGCCTGCAGCGCGGTCTTGACCTCGGCCTTGCGCCATTGCCACAGGCCAAGCGAAACGAAGGCCGGGAGCAGGAAGGCCAGCAGCAGGCCGCCGAGGATCGCCACCTGCCGACGCGAGGCCCTTGCCGCGCCGGCCGGCCGACGCGCATACTGGCCAGCGGAAAGCCTTGCGGAGGACTCGTCGATGATCAGGGTGCTGGTGATTTTGCTGTTGTTGGCCATCGTGGGCAGTCTGTTTTCCGGACTCTTCTATCTTTATCGCGACCGTGGGGCCGGCGAGCGAACGGCAAGAGCGCTGACCTTGCGCATCGGACTGTCGATCGTGCTTTTCCTGTTGTTGCTGGTCGGTTTCAGGTTAGGTTTCATACCCGGCTACAGCCAATAAACGAAGACGAACAGGATCAGCCAGACGACGTCGACGAAGTGCCAGTACCAGGCGACACCCTCGAAGGCGAAATGGCGTTCGATGGTGAAATGGCCGCTCAGGCAGCGCAGCAGGATGACCAGCAGCATGATCGTGCCGAGCGTGACGTGAAAGCCGTGAAAGCCGGTGAGCATGAAGAAAGTGGCGCCATACACGCCGGCGCCCATGGTCAGTCCGAGCTCGTTGTAGGCATGGTGGTATTCGTAGGCCTGGAAGCCGAGGAACAGGCAGCCGAGCAGTACCGTGGCGGCCAGCCCGAGATTGAGTTGCGTCCGCTTGCCACGCAGTAGCGCCCAGTGCGCCCAGGTGACCGTCGCGCCGGAACTGAGCAGCAGGGCGGTGTTGAGTGCCGGAATGCCCCACGCGCCCATCGGCGTGAACGGCCTGCCTTTCGGCCCGCTGGTCGGCCAGGTGCCGCTGAAGTCGGGCCACAGGCTGGTGCCATGGGCCGCGTCCATGCCGCCCAGGGTAGGGACCGAAATGGTCCGCACATAGAACAGGGCCCCGAAGAAGGCAGCAAAGAACATGACCTCGGTGGCGATGAACCAGATCATGCCGTAGCGGAAGGAAAGGTCTTCCCAGTCGCGGTAGGCGCCGCTTTGCGACTCGTTGATGACGCGCCCGAACCAGCCGAACAGCACATAGAGGATGACCGAAAAACCGCCCAGCATGACCCAGCGCCCGAGAAGAAAGCCGTTGATCGACTGGATGAAGCCGAGCGCCAGCAGGAACATGCCGCCGGACAGGATGGCCGGGTAAAGGCTGGGCTGGGGAACGAAATAGTGATCGCGCGGCGCGCTGTGGGCAGCACTGGTTTTCATTGGACCTCCCTGGCAGTCAGCGTCTGGCGCTGGCCGTCGATGCTGAAAAAGGCGTAGGACAGCGTGATGTGGGTGATGTTGCGGTCGACCTCCGGTTTGACGATAAAAGCGAGCGGCATTTCGCGCGCCTCACCCGGCCCGAGTGTCTGCTGGGAAAAACAGAAACACTCGATCTTCTCGAAATGCTGGGCCGCCTGGCCAGGCGTGACGCTCGGCACGGCCTGCCCGGTCACTTCGCGGTCCGAAGTATTGCGCACCAGATAACTGACTTGTTGCAGTTCGCCGGGATGCAGGTCGAGGCTGATGGTCAATGGACGCATATCCCACGGCAGCCCCGGCATCACCGTGCCGGTGAATTCGACGCGAACCGTGCGCGAGAGATCGACGGCGGGGGCGGGGGAAGCCCCCTTCTTGAGCCCCCCGACCGCGAAGCCGTCGCGGACAACACCTGAACCAGCAGTCTTGCCGTTAAAGCCGGTTGCTTCGCAGAGTACGTCGTAGAGCGGCACCATGGCAAAGGCGAAAACGAAGGCCAGCGCCACCAGCAGGAGCAGGCGGCGTACCAGTCGGGCATTGTCCTGCGGCGCCGGGTGGACCTGTTCCATTACATCAACGCTTGATGAAAAGGCCAGCCAGGTAGAGCAGCAGGGCTGCTGCCGCGATCAGCCAGCCGAGGCGGCGGGAGGCGGTGCGGCGCTTTTCCAGGTCTTCATTGCTGAACGGATGTTCCATATTGATCCCTTTCGCTTACTTGATCTGCGGCTGGATTTCCCAACTATGGTGGGGCGGCGGCGACGGCAATTCCCATTCCAGCCCCTCGGCGCCTTCCCATGAACGTGCTTTCGCCTTGCGACCACCTCGCACGCAGGACACAACGTTCCAGGCGAAGAGCAACTGACTCAGGCCAAGGATGAAGGCACCGACGGTCGAAATGGCGTTGAATTCGGCGAACTGCAGCGCGTAATCGGGAATGCGCCGCGGCATGCCGGCCAGGCCAAGGAAGAACTGCGGGATGAAGGTCAGGTTGAATGAAATGACGGTCAGCCAGAAATGCAGCTTGCCCAACTTTTCGCTGTACATGTGGCCGGTCCATTTGGGCAGCCAGTAATAGACCCCGGTCATCACGCCCATGATGCCGCCGGCGAACAGCGCGTAATGGAAGTGGGCAACGACGAAATAGCTGTGGTGATACTGCGCATCGGCAGCGACGTCGGCGAGGATCAGCCCGGTCAGCCCGGCGATACCGAAGAGGACGATGAAGCCGACGGCGAACAGCATTGGCGTCTCGAAGCTCATCGCACCCTTCCACATGGTGGCGATCCAGCAGAAGAAGAGCACCGCCAGCGGCAGCGAGATCGCCATGGTGCTGAACATGAAATAGATCAGTGCCGGCACCGGCATGCCGGCAGTGAAGAAGTGGTGCGCCCAGACTACCACCGAGAGAACGCCGATGGCGATGAAGCTATAAACCTGAGCCTTGTAGCCGTAGACCGGCTTGCGCGAGAAGGTGGATAGCACGTGTGGCATCAGGCCCCAGACGGGCAGCAGCAGAATGTAAACCTCGGGGTGGCCGAAGAACCAGAACAGGTGCTGGAAGAGGATGGGGTCGCCACCGCCGGCCGCATCGAAGAAGTGCGTGCCGAAATGGCGGTCGGTGAGCAGCATGGTCACCGCGCCGGCCAGCACCGGCAGCGTGGCGATCAGCAGGAAGGCGGTGATCAGCCAGCCCCAGCAGAAGAGCGGCAGCTTCATCATGGTCATGCCCGGCGCCCGCATGTTGAAGATGGTGACGATGATGTTGATCGAGCCCATGATCGACGAGATGCCGAGGATATGGACAGCGAGGATGGCGAAATCGACGCCCATGCCGCCCTGCACCGAGAGCGGTGCGTAGAAGGTCCAGCCGGTGGCCAGGGCGCCGTCGCCGAAGCCGAGCAGCGCCAGCGAGAAGGGCAGGGTAAGCAGGATGGCGGCCGGCGGCAGCAGCCAGAAACCCCAGTTGTTGAGACGCGGCAGGGCCATGTCGGGGGCACCGATCATCAGTGGAATCATCCAGTTGGCGAAGCCGGTGGCGGCCGGCATCAGTGCCGCGAAGATCATCACCAGCGCGTGTACGCCGATCAGCTGGTTGAAGAACTCAGGCTTCATCAACTGCAGGCCGGGCTGGAACAATTCGGCGCGAACCGCCAGGATCATGATGCCGCCGACGAAGAACATGATCAGCGCGAACGTCATGTACATCGTCCCAATGTCCTTGTGATTGGTCGTCGTCAGCCAGCGCGCGAACCCGCCCGGGTGATATTCCGCGTGGTGTTCGGCGGGGTGGGTTGTCGTTACGCTGTTCATTGCGATTCTCCTAGCGCAAGGCCTTGATCTGGGCGGGCTGGATCATGTCGCCCCGGCGGTTGCCGAAACTGTTCCGTTCATAGGTGATGACCGCCGCCAGTTCGACATCGGACAGCGTGTTGCGGAACGCCTGCATGGCGGTGCCCGGCTTGCCGTTCATGACGCGGTCGACATGGCTGTCCTTGACGATCTTGCCATTCATGTCGAGCAGCGGCGTATTGACGACCTTGCTGCCGGCCAGGGCAGGGAAGGCAGGCGGCAGCCCCTGGCCGCTGGCCTGGTGGCAAGACACGCATTGCTTCTCGTAAACCTCCTTGCCGGCTGCCATCAATTCGTCGCTGCTCCAGGTCCGGTCGGCGCCGCCAGCGGCCGCCTTGGCCTCCGCCTTCTGCTGTTCGAGCCAGGCCAGATATTCAGGTTCGGGAACGGCATGGACGACGACCGGCATGAAGCCGTGGTCCTTGCCGCACAGTTCTGCGCACTGGCCGCGATAAATCCCCGGTGTGTCGATCTTGACCCAGGTTTCGCGCAGGAAGCCGGGAACGGCATCCCGCTTGACGCCGAACTGCGGCACCCACCAGGTGTGGATGACATCGGTCGAGGTCAGCAGGATGCGAACCTTTTTGCCGACCGGCAGGACCACTGGTTTGTCTACTTCCAGCAAGTAGTGTTCGCCTTTGGCTTCGGCATTGGTGATCTGATCGCGTGGCGTGGCCAGCGTACTGATGAACTTGACCCCGGCTTCCGGATATTCGTACTGCCATTTCCATTGCATGCCGGTTACCTTGAGCACCATGTCGGCGCGGGTTTTGGTGTCTTCCATGTTGATGATCGCCTGAACCGCCGGGATGCCCATCAGCACGAAGTCGATGAAGAGCAGGATGGCGAAGGGGATCAGCACCCACAACCACTGCAGCGCGCTACGCGGCCCGGTGAAATTGGCCGGCTGGTGGCCAACGCTTTTCCGGTGCTTGATCATCGAGTAGATCATGATCGCGAACACCACCACGAACAGGATGGTGATGATGAGCATGAACTCGTTGTGAATGTGCAGTGTTTCCCGCGCGATCGGCGTGACCGGTTCCGGGAAGTTGAAGTTGTAGGCCGCGTTGGCGATACCGGGGAGGATGAACGGAATCAGCAGGAAAATGGTTTTTTTCAACCACATAACAACATTACCGGCCATATTGTCCATCGTCCAACCTTCAAGCGTTACGCTTGCCATTCTGTTCCCTCCCCTTGTGAGAACCGATTGCAGCATTCAGAATCGATTTACCGAAAATAGTTCAGAAAAGTTTGCGATGGATCGCCGCCTTTTTTTAGCTGTTCCGTGCCTTTTGCTTGCCTCCTGCAGCCGGACTCCAGTCACTTTCCGCAATACGGACCTGACCGGCGCCAGTTTCGGCCGCAGATTCGAGTTGGGCGACCATAATGGACAGCGCCGTTCGCTCACGGATTTCCACGGCCGCGTGGTCGTGATCTTTTTCGGCTACACATCGTGCCCGGATATTTGCCCGACGATGCTGGCGCGCCTGGCCGAGGTGATGAAAGCTCTGGGGCCCGAGGCGCAGAAGGTGCAGGTCCTGTTCGTCACGCTCGACCCGGAGCGTGACAGCGAGGCACGACTGAAAGATTTCGTCCCGTGGTTTCATCCGTCGTTTCTCGGGCTGCGCGGCGATGCCGGGCAGATTAAGGCGGTTGCCGACGAGTTCCGCGTCTTCAGCGCCCGCAAGGATGTCGGCAGCGACCTCGGCTACGTGCTCGACCATTCATCCGGCGCCTATGTTTACGACCCCGCCGGGCGGCTGCGGCTTTACGTCAAGGACACGGCCAGCGTCGACGACATCGCCACCGACATCGGCCAGTTGCTGGCCGGGCATTGAACCCACAGTTTCAGGGAGCTTTCGGCTGTCCGAGGACGGGCAGGGTAAGGTGAAAGCGCATCGCAAGCAGGCGCAGGACGAGCACGATGGCCATCGCCGCCCAGGCTGCGCTGACCGGCGGCACGCCGATTTCCTGCAAGCCGATCAGGGCCAGCGCGCCGACCCAGGCGGCGGTGGCGTAAAGCTCACCTTGCAGAAAGATCAGGGGTACGTCGTTGCACAGGATGTCGCGCAACACCCCGCCGACGACGCCGGTGATGACCCCCATCAGGCTGGCCGCCAGCCAGGGGGTGTGCCATTGCAGCGCAACCTGGGTGCCGACGATGGTGAACAGCGCCAAGCCGATGGCGTCCGGGATCAGGAACAGCTTCGGTGGCACCGACAGGGAGCGCGCGATGAAAAAGGTGGCGAGGCCGGTCCCCAGCGCCGTCATCAGGTAGGCCTGATCGACGACCCAGAAGATGTTGCGGTCGAGCAGCAGGTCGCGGATGGTGCCGCCGCCCAGCGCGGTCGCCACACCGACCAGCAGGGCACCGATCAGATCCATCTGCTTGCGGCCGGAATCGAGTACGCCGGTCAGCGCATTGACCGCCACCGCCGCCATGCCGACCCAGTAGAGCAGGGTATCCATGCTCACCTCAGCGCTGGTGATCCTTCATCGCGCGCTGCGCTTCGCGCTTCGCATCCTTTTCGTGCTCGTCGCTCCGCTTGTCGTGCTGCTTCTTGCCCTTGGCCAGACCGATTTCGAGCTTGATGCGGCCGCGTGCGTAATGCAGGTCGAGCGGCACCAGGGTGTAGCCGGCGCGTTCCACCTTGCCGATCAGTTTCATGATTTCGTGATCGTGCAGCAGCAGCTTGCGGGTACGGGTCGGATCGGGATTGACGTGCGTGGAGGCGGTCGCCAATGGTGTGATGTGCATACCGATCAGGTAGATCTCGCCATTCCTGATGATGACGTAGGATTCCTTGATGTTCATCCGGCCGGCGCGAATGGCCTTGACCTCCCAGCCCTGGAGGGCAATACCCGCCTCGTACTTCTCTTCGACGAAGTATTCGTGAAAGGCTTTTTTGTTGGCCGTGATGCTCATGCTGCCGGACGATCCTTTAAAATTGCGCATTCTACAGGATTCAGGAACCGTCTCGACGCATGGCGCTGGTCGAAAAATCCGTGTTGATCGGGCAATCTGCCGAACGCATGTTCGAGCTGGTGGATCGTTGCGAAGACTATCCGGCCTTTCTGCCGTGGTGCAGCCAGACCGAGGTCAAGTATCGCGATGCACAGCGGACGGTGGCGACGCTGCACATCAACTACCACAGCGTGAAGTCCTGCTTCACCACCGAGAACGACAAGGAATTCCCCAGCGCGATGAAGATACTGCTGGTGGACGGGCCATTCCGGCGACTCGAAGGCTCATGGCATTTCCGGGCGCTGGCCGAGCACGCCTGCAAGATCGAGTTCCAGTTGCACTACGAGTTTTCCAGCAAGGTCTTCGAAAAGGTCATCGGTCCGGTGTTCAGTCATATCGCCAACACCTTTGTCGATGCCTTCGTCCGCCGTGCGGCCCAGGTTTATGGAGAAAACAATGGCTGAAATGTTCAATGTCGAAGTTTGCTACGCCTTGCCGGAAAAGCAATTGCTGATCCCGGTAAAGTTGCCGGCAGGCGCGACGCTGCAACAGGCCCTCGAAGCGTCGGGTATTCTCGAAAAGCACCGGGAAATCGACCTCAAAAAGAACAAGTTCGGGATTTTCGCCAAACTGTCGAAGCTCGACAGCGTACTGCGTGACGGTGATCGCGTGGAGATCTACCGCCCGCTGATCGCCGACCCCAAGGAAGTGCGCAAGCAGCGTGCGGCGGAAGGCAAGGTCATGAAAAAGGGCGCCGGTGATACCGACGCCCCGGAGGCCTGATCCCGCTGCTGGTTTCTGTTCTAGTTGCAGGATTCGGCGATGATGTTCCGGGTGCGCTCCATTTCACTGTCCTTTACAGCGCCTTCCACGAACGTCTCGCCGCCCTTGCCATCGGGAACGACCAGCCGATGGTTGCCGGACTCCAAGGTTGCCAACTGATTGCGCGCGCGTTCGCAGTTTTCCCGTTTCTGCGCCGCGGCGGCTGCGTCCTTCGCTTGCTTGTCGGCCGTTTCACGCGCTTCCTGCTGCCGCTTCCTGAATTCCATGTTTTGTTCCGCAATCGTGCGCGGGGCATTGCTCTCTGTGGCACTGCTGGCTGCCGGCGTGGCGGGATTGAGCGGCCGCGCATCGCGTACGCCAGCTGGGGGCGGCCGGTCGGAAATCACCAGGCGGCCGCTACTGTCCCGCCACTGGTAGGACTGGGCATGTGCCGAAACGACTGCTACGGTCGACGCGATTCCGAGGGCAAAAACCAGGGCGTTTTTCATGGTCATCCAGAGTTTTGTTTGATTTCTGTATAATACGTTTTTGTGACCTTGGATCAAAGGCCATGCGCATTTTGCAAAAAGCCCTAACTTTTGACGACGTCCTGCTCGTCCCCGCCCATTCCCAGATTCTGCCGCGCGATGTCAGCCTTGCCACCAAGCTGACGCGCAACATTACCCTGAACCTGCCGCTCCTTTCGGCGGCGATGGATACCGTGACGGAAGGCCGTCTTGCCATTGCGCTGGCCCAGGAAGGCGGCATCGGCATCATCCACAAGAATCTGTCGCCCAAGGCACAAGCTGCCGAAGTGGCCAAGGTCAAGCGCTTCGAATCGGGCATCCTGAAGGATCCGATTACCGTTTCGCCGCTGATGACGGTGCGCGACGTCATTGAAATCACCCGCCAGTACCGTATTTCCGGGCTGCCGGTGATCGACAAGGCGGGCAAGGTGGTCGGTATCGTCACCAACCGCGATCTGCGTTTCGAAACCAACCTCGACCAGCCGGTCAAGGCCATCATGACGCCGCGCAAGCGTCTGGTGACGGTGAAGGATGGCGCCAGTATTGAGGATGCTCAGGAACTGATCCGCAAGCACCGTCTGGAGCGCGTTCTGGTCGTCGACGATGAATTCCACATGCGTGGCCTGATCACCGTCAAGGACATTCTCAAGTCTACCGAACACCCGCTGGCCAACAAGGATGGCTCAGGCCGTCTCCGTGCCGGCGCGGCGGTTGGCGTCGGTGCTGGTACTGAAGAACGTGTCGAGGCGCTGGCCGAAGCTGGCGTCGATGTCATCGTTGTCGATACGGCGCATGGCCACTCGCAGGGTGTGCTCGATCGCGTCAGCTGGGTCAAGAAGAACTTCCCGCAGATCGAAGTGATCGGTGGCAACATCGCCACGGCCGACGCCGCTCGCGCGCTGGTCGATAACGGTGCCGATGCGGTCAAGGTCGGTATTGGCCCCGGCTCCATCTGCACCACCCGCATCGTTGCGGGCGTCGGCGTACCGCAGATCACGGCCATCCAGAATGTCTCCGAATCGCTCAAGGGAACCGGTGTGCCGATGATTGCCGACGGCGGCATCCGCTATTCCGGCGACATCGCCAAGGCGATTGCCGCCGGTGCCAATACCGTCATGCTCGGCGGCCTGTTCGCCGGTACCGAGGAAGCGCCGGGCGAAGTCGAACTGTTCCAGGGGCGTTCCTACAAGTCCTACCGCGGCATGGGTTCGCTCGGTGCCATGCAGGCCGGTTCTTCGGATCGTTACTTCCAGGAAGCGACAGCCAATGTCGACAAGTTCGTCCCGGAAGGCATCGAGGGACGTGTTCCATACAAGGGTTCCGTACTGGCCGTGATCCATCAACTGATGGGTGGTGTGCGTTCTTCGATGGGCTACCTTGGCTGCGCGACGATTGGCGATATGCATGAGCGCGCCACCTTCGTGGAAATCACTTCTGCGGGCGTGCGCGAGTCGCATGTCCACGATGTGCAGATCACCAAGGAAGCACCGAACTACCACGTCGAATAACGCAATGGCTAAGTGGCCGACCTGGCTCAAGGTGTTGCTGGCAATCATCGGGATTGGCGGCGTCATCGCCTTCTCCCAACTCCTGCTTTATCTCGACAGGATGGGCGCCAGCAAGTTCGATCTCTGACGGGTGCCGGATTTTCCGGCACTTTTTCCTTTTACCGCTGAAACGGTATATTCCACCATGTCCCACCAGAAAATCCTCATTCTTGATTTCGGTTCCCAAGTCGCCCAGCTGATCGCCCGCCGCGTGCGCGAGCAACAGGTTTATTGCGAACTGCATCCTTTCGACGTATCCGAAGAGTTCATCCGCCAATTCAAGCCACAGGGCATCATCCTCTCGGGCGGCCCTAATTCGGTTTACGAGGCGCTGGAGTGGAAGGCGCCGCAGGTGGTATTCGAACTGGGCGTGCCGGTTCTCGGTATCTGCTACGGCATGCAGAGCATGGCGCAGCAACTTGGCGGCAAGGTGGAAAGTTCCGGCAAGCGTGAATTCGGCTTTGCCGAAGTCCGTGCCCGCGGCCATTCCAAACTCTTCAACGGCATTCAGGATCGCACCAATGCCGAAGGCCACGGCCTGCTCGAAGTCTGGATGAGCCATGGCGACAAGGTCACCGAATTGCCGGCCGGTTTCAAGGTCATCGGTAGCAGCGAATCGTGCCCGGTGGCGGCGATGGCCGACGAGGAGCGTGGTTTCTACGCCGTCCAGTTCCACCCGGAGGTGACGCACACCCTCAAGGGCAAGGAGATGATCGCCCGCTTCGTGCATGACATCTGCGGCTGCGGTCGCGACTGGAACATGCCCGATTACGTCAATGAGGCGATTGCCAAGGTGCGTGCCCAGGTCGGTACGGACGAGGTCATTCTCGGCCTCTCCGGCGGTGTCGATTCGTCGGTCGTCGCGGCGCTACTGCACAAGGCCATCGGCGACCAGCTGACCTGTGTTTTCGTCGATAACGGCCTGCTGCGCCTGAACGAAGGCGAACAGGTCATGCAGACCTTCACCCGCAATCTCGGCGTCAAGGTCATCCATGTCGATGCCAGCGAACAGTTCATGGGCCACCTGAAGGGTGTCTCCGACCCGGAGGCCAAGCGCAAGATCATCGGCCGCGAGTTCGTCGAAGTCTTCCAGGCAGAAGCGGCCAAGTTGCCTAACGCCAAATGGCTGGCGCAGGGCACGATCTACCCCGATGTGATCGAGTCGGCCGGGGCCAAGACCGGCAAGGCACACGCCATCAAGAGCCACCACAACGTCGGTGGTTTGCCGGAAACGCTTAATCTCAAGCTGCTCGAACCGCTGCGCGAACTGTTCAAGGACGAAGTCCGGGAACTGGGCGTCGCGCTCGGTCTGCCGCATGAAATGGTCTATCGCCATCCATTCCCCGGTCCCGGCCTCGGTGTGCGCATCCTCGGTGAAGTCAAAGGCGAATTTGCCGACCTGCTGCGTCGCGCTGACGCCATCTTCATCGATGAACTGCGTGCTGCCGACTGGTATGACAAGACCAGTCAGGCCTTCGCCGTCTTCCTGCCGGTCAAGAGCGTCGGCGTCATGGGTGACGGGCGTACCTACGAATACGTTGTTGCGCTGCGCGCCGTGCAGACGCAGGACTTCATGACCGCGCATTGGGCCGAGCTGCCGCATGCTCTGCTTGGCAAGGTGTCCAATCGCATCATCAATGAAGTGCGCGGCATCAACCGGGTGGTTTACGATATTTCCGGCAAACCGCCGGCGACGATCGAGTGGGAATAGGCGACTATTCCGTCATGCTCGGCGACGAGTTCTTCATGCGCGAGGCCATTTCGCTGGCCCGCGCCGCCGAATGCCTGGGCGAGGTACCCGTCGGTGCTGTCGTGGTCCGGGCCGGCGAAATCGTCGGACGGGGTTTCAATAGCCCGATCGGCGAAAGTGATCCGACTGCGCACGCCGAAATTGCCGCCCTGCGTGACGCTGCACGCAATCTAGGCAATTACCGCTTGCCGGGTTGCGAACTGTTCGTCACCCTGGAACCCTGTGCGATGTGCGCCGGTGCCATTCTCCATGCGCGAATCGCCCGGGTGATCTATGGGGCACGCGACCCAAAGACCGGTGTTCACGGCAGCGTGGTCGATCTCTTCGGTGTCGAGCGGCTCAACCACCACACCACCATAACCGGCGGTGTTCTCGCCGATGATTGCAGCGCGGTGCTTTCCGCCTTTTTTGCCGAACGACGCCGGAAGCCGCAGTGAAAATCCACATTTCGGTTGCCCGCCAGTTGTTGACCCTGTTCGATGACACCGGGCAGCGCTTGCGCGAATACTCGGTATCGACCGGCAAGGCGGGCGTCGGAGAGGTGTTTGGCAGTTTTCAGACGCCGCGCGGTCGACACCTGATTCGGGCCAAAATTGGTGGCGGTGCGCCGGAAAACACCATTTTCGTCCGGCGCCGACCGACCGGCGAGGTGTGGTCTGCCGACCTGGAGCAAAGCCATCCCGGACGCGACTGGATCCTGACGCGGATTCTCTGGCTTTCCGGCTGCGAGCCCGGGCGGAATCGGCTGGGCCGCGTCGACACGATGCGTCGCTTCGTCTATATCCATGGCGCACCGGAGCGCGCCGAGATGGGCAAGCCGGGTTCGCACGGCTGCATCCGCATGCGCAATGCCGACATCGTCGAATTGTTCGACCTGGTACCGGCCTATACGGCCGTCGATATCACCGAAGACTGAAGGGCTCGGCCATGCGGGCCGAAGCTGCGTTCCTCGAAGGTGATCTGTCCGTCGCCGGCCAGAGTCAATACCGTCGAGGCGCGCGTTCCATAATCTTCCGAGCGGACGAATATCGCCGACAGCCGCCGTTCCCATTCCAGCGGCACACCTGTACTTGGCAACTCGGTATCCGGCACGATCTCATCGTCGGCCAGGACATCGAATAGTGGCCCGCGATCCGGCAGTTTAGCGATTGCCTGCGCGAAACCAAGACGGGCGGTGACCAGCTTGGGCCATGGGCTGTCCAGCAGGTGATTCGACATCCCGTAAATTCCGGGAGCGAGTTCCTGCGGCTCGGCGCCGCGGTTGCTGCAATACCACAGCGACTGGCTGTCGCCGAGCAACAGGTTGAAGCCGGAAAAATCGCGCATTTCCAGCTGGCGCGCGTAGTCGGAGGCAGTTTGCTGGCCAGCCAGGAAGGCTTGCGTCAGCTTCCCACGTGAATGCAGCCCTTTGCCGACGCCGGGTTCGCGTACATTGGTGACGGCCGCGAAACGCCCGGTTCTGGCAATTCCCAGCCATGTCCCGCCGGCTTCGAGGTCGCGGCCGCCGATGACCTCAGGGGTGTCGGTCCAGAAATCGGCAAAGGCCGAAGGGCGCGCATAAAACTCGTCGCGGTTGGCGGCGACGATCAACGGGTAATCCGGATGAACCCGCCAGCCAACGACGATCAGGCACATTTTTGCCCTTTTTCAGGGGTTGACCGCAACAGCCTCGATTTTCGGGCCTTCGCGCGTTCCCAGATGCAGGTTGCCGGCGAAATTGGACTGCACCACCGCCAGCGCCTCGAAACCACCGATCGGTGATGGCGCGCCGCTGACGATCATGCCGCAAGCCTGGTCGGGGTTGTCCGGTGAATGCAGGTTAGCGCCGGCAACCAGTACTTGATCGCTCGTCACGCGATACAGGTGGCGTTTCACCTTGCCAAGATACTGGGTCCGCGCCACGATTTCCTGACCGGGATAGCAACCCTTGTGAAAGCTGACGCCGCCGAGCTTCTCGAAATCGGCCATCTGCGGGACGAACTCTTCTTTCGTTGCTGCCGTCACCAGCGGGAACCCGGCCTGGATATCAAGCCAGCGCCAGGCAGGCAAGCCGGCCGGGCGGGCCTTGATGGTGAGCTTTTGCCACAGGGTCGCAACCGCTTCCTGCGATAGCGAAACGATATACCGATTCGGCTCCAGCGAGATGACCTTGCCCGCGCCGCTCGTCGCCGTGGTCATCGGCGCTGCAGGGCAGGGCAGGCCGGCATCAGCCAGCGCTTCGGCCGCCTGCGGGCCGGCGACGCCGATCAGCACGCGGCTGTCGGTCAGTGCCGCCAGCTTGACCTTGGCACGCAGGACGAACATCTGCAAGCGCTTCAGCGAAGCCGCTTCGAGGTCGGCGGCCAGCGCCAGCTGGTAGGCATCGCCATCACGCCAGACCAGGAAGCTGGCCTGCATGCGTCCCTTGGCGGTGCACCATGCCGAATGCTGGACCTGGTCGCCACCCAGGTGGTTGATATCGCTGGT
>Ga0209202_1001031_pt1 | contig 18355 bp, 21 predicted proteins | sample AD_UKC032_MetaG_FD_184416 | JGI IMG/M metagenome (GOLD analysis project Ga0209202, IMG submission 184416) | Active sludge microbial communities of municipal wastewater-treating anaerobic digesters from USA - AD_UKC032_MetaG (SPAdes) (version 2) | ecosystem: Engineered > Bioreactor > Anaerobic >... | reverse complement strand
GCTAATCCCATCACGGTCGGTCGGATGCAGCACCTGCTGCAGTCGGAAGCCAACCGCAACGCACAAGCCTACGACCGCCTGTTACCGAAAGGCAAACCGAAACGGGACTTCACGATCATTGACCGTCGGCTTTTTGTCATGGCCATGTCGGTTCTGCGGATGGTCGTGACGGCGTACGACAGCGTCTGCACATATACGGGAATGAGAAACCGGTTCGTCAAGTTGACGGATTTCGTCAAGACTACCATGAAACTGGCCATTACCTTTTCCTTTTACGCATCGCCGCGGTATATTTTCTCCAATGAAAAACTGATGGGCCTCACCTCGAGGATTGCCCCCGAAGATCGCGAAACCTTTCCGGTGGATTCTCGGATCATCCAGTGGGAGCGCTACATGGGGCCGATCCACCTGTCCGGTTTAAACCGCTTCGCCCTGAAGGAGAGGAAGAGCGCGTTGAAGCAAGCCGCAGCAACGATCCGTGTGCCGAATGTTGGCAAGATCCCTGTCACGGATAAAAGCCTTGAACGCGGCACGGTTTGAGAGCTGGAAGGCCAAAGGCGGAGGATAAGAACCTTCTGCTAAGACAATGACAGGAGGTGGGAGCGGAGGTTCTTATTAGCGTTGGTAAGACCTAATTTCCTGCGAATGTTGTTGCGGTGGAATTCGACGCCTCGCTCCGAAATATTCATCAAAGAGCCGATCTCCTTGGATGTTTTTCCTTCCTTCACCAGACCGGCCACTTGAATCTCTGCCGGGGTGAGGTTCAGGAAGCGGCTGGAGAGGCGGTGTAGGAAAGGTGAAACGATGGTTTGGAGATTGGCCTCGAGGCTATCCACGTAAACCCTCTGTCGATCGTTGAGACGGCAGCCCCGAAGACGTTCAATGCAGGGGAGTAGAAGACCCTGAACATTGGCCAGGACCATTTCCTCTAACTCATTTTTATCTTTTTCCCGTTTTTCGAGTAGGACCTTCATTGCAATGTTTGACTCTTCCAATTGCAGGGCATTGAGTTTGAGTTCCCGCTCCTTTTGACGGAGGTTTTTCTCGGCGAGTCTGCGTTCCTCGATCTCCCGACGGAGTTTCTCGTTGGCCTCGGTGAGCGCGATCGTCCGTCCGGCCACCAGCTGCTCGAGTTTATCCAGGGTTTGTCTGAGATCCTCTTGCACCCGGTTCTTCTCGGTGATGTCCACGAAGGAACACATCAGGCAGATCGGCCTGTACTGCTCGTCGGTGACGAGGTGGGCGGAAAGCTGAACCGTTACAAGGTGTCCATCCTTGGCCTTTGCCGTGACTTCACCCTGCCAGTTACCCTGTGCGAAGACATGCCGGAGAATCCGTTCGATATCCTGTTGGGAATGTGCGAAGGTAAAAACGGAGCGTCCGAGGACCTCAGAAACATCATCGCCTCCCCAAAGACGGAGAAAGGCCTCGTTCACGTAAGTGATATGTCCCTCAAGGTCGCCGAAAGCGATTGCGTTGAGGGAAGAGGCAATGGCGTGGTCCTTGAGGCGCAGTTCCTCAAACGCCTGCCGGGTGCGGGTAATGTCGATGAAGGAACACAAGGTACAAATGGGCTCGTCATTTTCGTCACGAACCAGGCTTGCCGACAAGTGAACAATAATACGCGAGCCGTCTTTCTTCCGCCCGGCTACCTCGCCGATCCAGCTTCCCTTTTCAAAGAACTCGACGAAGATACGGGACGCCTCCTCCTGGGAGTCGGCAAATGTCAAGACAGACCGGCCGCGAACCTCTTCTGGTGTATAACCGCCAAAAAGTTCATGGGCGGCGGCATTTGCGTAAGTCACCCGGGCTTCCAGGTCTCCGAAAACCATGCCAGTGACGGAAGAGGCAATGGCGTGGTCCTTGAGGCGCAGTTCCTCAAATGCCTGCCGGGTGCGGGTGATGTCGATGAAAGAACATAAAGTACTGACAGGCTCGCCATCTTCGCCGCGGACAATACTTGCTGACAGATGGACAACAATACGCGATCCATCCTTTTTACGCACGGCCACCTCGCCGCTCCAAGACCCTTTTTCCCAGAACTCGGTGAAGATATGGGCCGCCTCCTCCTGGGAGTAGGCAAATGTCAACACGGACAGTCCGATAACCTCCTCCAGCGTATAGCCGCCTAAAATGTTAAGGGCAGCGGCATTTCCGTAAGTTATACGGGTTTCAAGATCGCCGAAAGCGATGCCGTTGACGGCAGAATCAATAGCGGAGCTCTTGATGCGCAACTCCTCAAGGAGTCGGGTATGGCTGATGTGATCGATCGACTTTGTCATGGGCATCCCAGGCAATGTGTTGTAAAATTTCTTTTCACCGCCTTATTCTTATCATGGAAGTGTCCCTTTTTGGGAAAAAATTGCGTTGGGAAAATATTTTTTTTGATGCTCTTCAGTTGCGATTTCGGCAAGAATTTATTCCAGCTAAAAGCAACTGCAATTTTGACAAAAGGCCATCTGCCATCTATTTAAATGATAATTTATGAAACATTTTCTTGACTTTTTTATGGATTAGGCGCAGGTAGAACAAAAGCGAATAAGGCATAGTCAACAGGTTTAACAGCCAATTTGAACCCTAGTTAGAAGGGTGATGCCATGACGAGATTATTGAAACCCTGATTCTTGCAAGAGAGCAGGGTTTTTTTAATCCGTAAAGGAGATCTAATGAAAAAACTATTTCTGACGATTATTGTCCTTCTGTTGTTGCTGGCAGCGTATTTGATTCTTTGGCCGGTTCCGATTCAGCCTATCAGCTGGAAAGCACCTATGCCACCCGGCTATACCGGTCCGCACGCAGTTAATACAAAGCTTGCCAATCTCAAGATGATTTCATTGGGAAAAGAAGAAGGACCCGAGCAGATCGTTATCGGCAAAGATGGCAAGCTTTACACCACTGTCACCAGCGGCAACATCCTGCGAATGAATCCGGATGGCAGCGAACAAGAGGTGTTTGCAAACACTGGCGGGCGGGTGTTGGGTTTTGATTTTGATACATCCGGAAACCTGATCGCTGCCGACGTCGACAAGGGCCTGCTTTCAATCGGCCCGGACAAAAAAATCATCGTATTGACCGATAAAGTAAACGGCGATCCCATCAGATATGCCGATGCAGTAGTGGTGGCCAAGTCCGGCAAAATATATTTTAGTGATGCGTCAACCCGTTTTGCCCCTAAAGACTGGGGCGGGGTTTTTGAATCCAGTATTCTAGACATTTTGGAGCAGTCATCAACCGGACGCGTCCTGGAGTACGACCCTGCAACCAAAACGACCCGCATCGTGGCGAAAGGCTTTAGTTTTGCCAATGGCGTGGCCCTGAGCCAGGATGAGAAAACGCTGTTCGTCAACGAAACCGGGAAGTATCGGGTGTGGAAGATTTTAGTGAGCGCACAAGATCTGAATATATCGATCCCGGGTGACCAGGCCAAAGTGCTGTTTGACAATCTGCCGGGTTATCCGGACAATCTGATGCGTGGACTCGAGGGGAAAATCTGGCTGGGACTTGTGAAACCGCGTAACGCTACTGTTGACAAGCTAGCCACCAAGCCGTTTATGCGCAAGCTCACCTTACGCCTACCGCGTGCAATGTGGCCGGTTCCGAAAGCTTACGGACACGTGATAGCTTTTTCGGAAGATGGCAAAGTGGTGGCTGACTTACAGGACCCGAGTGGTGCTTATCCGGAAACGACCGCTGTGACAGAGACCAAAGACCGGCTCTACATCCAGAGCTTGCACGCCAAGGAACTAGGCTGGATGCACAAATGATTCTTGAAGTGAGAGATGCATGATAGCTTGAATGTATCGGGAAAGATGAAGGATCATCAATAAGCACTATATTCACGCCCGACAAATATCGACATTACCACACATTTTGCTGTTAGTTATTTTATTGACACACCATCATGAAATTTCTATACTGATTCACACATAGGGCAAGTATTTATTAACTGAAAAATTACGCCTAGTCATTGCAAGGGGTGTTTATGCATGATGAAGAGCTCAATAAACAGAAGTTTCAAACACTGACCAGGTTTGTTTCAGAGATCGCTGGAGTGCGGCGTCAGCTTAACGAAAGGAAGGAGAAACGACTGGAGGAAGAAAATGAGATCACTATATCTGTCCTTGGAGGAGGAGAAAATCTTCCTATAGAGAAAATCATCTCTACGCTCAGCAAAGATATATCCGCTTCTGGTGCCAGAATCCAGTCCAATAGTTTTTTGCCAGTCGATACCCCTCTGAAGATAAAAGTTATGCTCAAGAATCCGCTACAAATAATTACGGTTTTTGGAAAAGTAAAATGGATCAGAAGCCGCTCTGGGGATTCGTTTTATGAGGCGGGTGTGGAATTCTTCAATACACCCGATGGCGAAATCAACAAACTGGCGGAGTACATCTCGTCGAAGTCATAGTTTTAAAGTCTTGATCCTGTTACCGCATACTTGTCGAAATTAAATTAGATCCACACCTCACTTTTTGATTTTAAGATTTCCTTGACACGCAAGGCCAAACTTCCTATAGTTCGCACAGATAAAACAATATCTTATAAACAAATTCAATATCTTGAGAGGTTGTTATGAAAAAATTATGGGTTGTTTTTGCTCTGGGTGCAGTTGGTGTGCTGATGGGTTGTGCCACTATGATACCGGTGGGCGGATTATACACGGGAGTCAAAATACCCATAACAGCAACCAACAACAGCGGTGCTTCCTCTAAAACAGGACAAGCTGAGTGCATAAGCGTTCTTGCCCTAGTTGCCGTTGGCGATTGCAGTATCGATGCCGCCAAGAAAAACGGCGGTATCACGAAGGTGAACAATGTTGATTTTGATGTCAAAAACATTCTGGGCATTTACGGATCTTACAAAGTTATTGTTTCAGGCGAATAAATATCCTGCAGAATAATACCAGGTAGCGGATTTTGTTAAGCAGAGGAGTTTTATCGATGATAGCGGACAACCGCTGGGCGCGATGGGGTGCACATTCCGAAACAGGGAGAACTGATGGAGCACCAATAAAGAATAAATCAATTAGTAAAAAACTATTATCATTCAAAAAAAGTTTTGTCAGGGCGATACTTGGAATGGAGAAAATAAACCATGATTAATGAAATCTTTCAAACAACAAATTGCTTAGCTAAATATTGGACAAAGTTTTTGCTTCTTCTGGTAATTGTGTTATTAAGTTCCTGTTATTACTATCCCCATGAACAAGTAATGCCTCAACCGCCACAAGATCAAAATATTACAGCCATTACGCAAATTTATTTTTATCCAAACAAAGGACAATCCACTGATCAACAGTCGCGCGATCATTACGCGTGTTATAACTGGGCGGTGGATCAGACCGGTTTTGATCCGAGCGCGTCATCCATTATTCCCGAACAGCGTGTCCGGGTTGTTCCCATGCCGCCGCCTGGTCAGGACACCATTATCATGTCCATTGCCGGAGCGGTGCTGGGCGCGTTAATCGGGGGGCCACATCACGCCGCACAAGGAGCTATAATCGGAGCTGCCGGCGGCGCCATGGCTGGCGCTGTTTCTGATATTTCCCGCCAGGAAGCAGCCCGGCAATTGGAGGAAGCTTACGCGAACGGCAATCAAGCGCGAAATGTTCACAAGGAAAAAAAGGCACTAGAGTTTCGCAGGGCCATGTCAGCCTGTCTTGAAGGTCGCGGATATACCGTGAAGTAAGGTTTAATTATTGTCAACGAGAGGTAATTATCATGTTGCATATTTATTTAAAAAGATATTTTGCCATTGCGCTGTCGTTATTGATGTTATCGGGAATAAGCCTCCACTGCTTTGCTCAGCAAGTACAAGCACAGGCTCCTAAAAGAGCGCCTGCGTCTCAGCAAAAGAGATTTGTTGATTCCCGTTATCAGCACAATCGTTCATATCCAGCCCGTGGTCAATCAGTTAAATCGTTGCCTAGAGATCACAGAACGGTAATGCATAACCACTACCGCTATTATTCATCTCATGGAGTTTGGTACAGACCGTATCATGGAAGCTATGTTGTAGTAGCCCCGCCTATCGGACTATTTGCTCCATTTTTGCCCCTTGCTTATGCCACGATCTGGATTCATGGCATACCGTACTACTATGCAAATGAAACATATTACACACAAACCCCGGGAGGTTATGTCGTTGTTGAACCACCTGTCCCGGAGGATAGTAACGAGATTACGGAAAGTAAAATGCTTATCTATCCCCGTGAAGGCCAAAGTGAAGAGAAACAAGCCGATGACCGTTATGAATGCCATATGTGGGCAGTTGGACAGACAAACTATGACCCGACCAAAATTTCCTCTGGAATTCCCAGGGATCAGATCATTCAAAAGCGGGCAGATTATCAAAGGGCCATGGGATCATGCCTTGACAGCCGTGGCTATACTGCAAAATAATCTTTCCTGGTGGCTGGAGCTTCACTGTACTTTTCGTTTCAACACGCCCAGCGATTTAAAAAGAGAATGCACGTCATACAACTCTGATGCGACCGCCTTTTGGTAAACAAGATAGGGTGCCTGGCCACCTTGTTTCGGATCGGGGAAGATATCGTGAAAGACCAGATAACCGCCCGGCAGGATATGTCTTGCCCAGATTTGATAGTCGTTCAATACGGATTCATAAGCATGGCTACCGTCGATGAAGATAAGGCTAAGCTGTGTTTTCCAAGCACGTCCAACAATTTCCGATCGTCCGATAATCGGCACTACGGTATTTACAAGATCAAAATCATGAATCGTTTTACGAAATAATCGAAAAGTATCGACTGTTCCTGTTTCTTTATCCAGTAATTCAGGATCAAAGTATTCCTGACCCGGTTGCTGTTCTTCCGAACCTGTGTGATGGTCAACTGAGAACAATACAGCATTGTTTTCCCTGCAGGCGGAGCCTAAATAAATTGCGGATTTCCCGCAATAGCTGCCGATTTCCAGGCAGGGGGCAAACTTGGAGGCTTCCAGGGCCAGCACGTAGAGGCGCTTTGCTTCTGCTTCGTCTAAAAACCCCTTAACGTTCGATGCTTTTACGAAATCAATTTTCAAAACCAGCCATCCTCCAAATTAATAATATTTTCATAAACCGGCACTCGATAAATTGCAATCCATAAAATGACTGTTATAAGAAGAGAGGTTTTACTTAAAAAGGATTCGGGATTTTCCTGGAAGATTCGTGTAGATTATGGATGGGTGTGGGTTTGCGCGTTATTGTACTAATATTGAGGTTTTGCTAAAAAAATATCTTTTCACCAATTAGAATTCTCTTGCCAGCATAAACCGTAATTATTTAATAGCTTGTTATTACAACATCATTTTAAATCTTTTAGCAAAATCTATTTGCAATTTAAAGAATTACCTCTGACCAAAAAGAACTCTGACCATATATTTATTTTAAAATACGTCAGAGTTATAAAAAAAATTGAAATTATTAATATTTTATGCAACCAAAATTAATACTGCTTCTTTTAAACTCTGACCACAGAAAAACATATCTAATTTGTTTTGTCACCTATAGAAGCCTACGTTTTAGCAGGAGCAGTACATTCACTGATTTTTTGACGATTCAGTGTTTATTTCCAAATTAATTAACTCATCAGCAACTATTTCAGCCTCTTCCTTGTACCATAGCTGTTTAGATAAACTTTTTAAAACGTCTCCTTTCATTTCACTTTCCATGCTAGAATTCATAATCTTTTTATATAATTCAAATAAATTATGTAACTCTTTTATATCCTGAATTAAACGATTTACAATTGTTTCATCTTCAAAATCACGTGTGCTATAATATTTAAATATTGAACCGATAGCCCATGCCTTTTCTGTGTGTGATAGAGGAAAGCCTAGTTTTATTTCATAATTTTCATAACTTTCTAGTAAAAATTTTAATAATTTAATATTCAAAATTTCATTTTCTAACAACATAGAACCGTGACCAAGCAATATCCAATTGGCATTATAATTAAGTTTAACCAAATCTTTGATTACAGCGCTTCCTGGTTCATTTTTTCCTAATTCATAGCCCTGCCATGCAGGAAAGCTCATCCCTATTTTTGAAGCCATTTCTTTTTGACTTAATTTTAGATTTTTTCGAATGATTTTAAGGCGATCTGCAAGAGAAGATTTATTATCTTTTGATTGTTTCATGCTATTAACTCCAGATATATAAAAATAAATTTTTTAATGTTTAAAATAATATATTGACAATTCATAGTATTTTTTGTAATGTGTTTCAAAAGTAATATAATTAATTAGGTTGCATAATATGAGCGCTAGAAAAAGTCCTATTTCAATTGATCTTTGGTTATGGATAAAAACCCGTTTAGTAATTAACGGATATCCAACATTTCGTGCCCTCGGGGCAGCTTATGGGTATTCAGATGGTGCATTTAAAAACGTAAAAAACTATGCATTCCCCGCAGCGGAAAAAATCATTGCAGATATTATTGGAGTTGATCCACAAGACCTTTTCCCGAACAGATATAACCAAGACGGAAAGCCATTGGGGCGTAATTATCCGCGACATCGAAGGATAACAAAAACTAAAAAAATATACAAATTAAAAATAAAAGCAAAAAAATAAGATACTTAAATGTGATAGCGAGAAAAAATAACTAATGGCAAACCAATCTGAAAGAAAATTTTTCACAGCATTAGAATACGCTGATTTACGGTTGCCGGGGCTTCCTGTTACTGAAAGCGGTATTGTTCGTCGTGCCAAGAAAGAACGCTGGGAAAAACGGCCCCATAAAGGACGTGGCGGCGGATGGGAATATTCACTTGAGTCTTTGCCAGCCAATGCACGCATGGCTTTCATCGAACGAGATTTGAATTTATCTACAGAAGTTGAAGAGACATTGCCGGTAAAAGACCCCGTTCAACTAAAGCCCTGGAAAAGAGAAATTGCCGACAAGCGATTGGGTGTGGTGAAAGGATTCTTACAGCTTGTTAAAGAAATTCCTCCCAAAAAAATTACGGAATTCAAAAGAAATTATTCAAAAAGTAAAAATATCAATGACAGCACGCTTGCTAACTGGATCAAAGCCTATCAGCAGGGTGGTTACGCTGCACTTGCGCCGGATTGGAACAATGGCAAGCACGTTCATATTATTTCGCCGGACATGGCAAAATTCATTGGTAAAAACTATTTACAACCTTTCGGCCCTCCCATTAAAAAAGTTCACGAAGACCTTTGCAAAACATTTACTGATAAATACCAGCGATTGCCTACATACCGCACCGTTGCTGCCTTTATAAACTCAAAATGGACACCGGCGCAGCAGTTGCTTATTCGAGATAAAGACGGATGGGATCTCAAATATTCACCGTATGTGCGGCGCGATTGGACAAAGGTTGCATTAAATGAAACATGGTTCGGAGATCATAAACAGATCGACGTGGCCTGTCTTTACCAGGGGAAGGTCATATTCCCCTGGATAACGCTCGTTGAAGAAGCCCGATCAAGAAAATTTGTGGGCTGGATACTTGTACCGACACCAAATGCATTGGCTATCGGGCAGTCGTTTTTATATGGAGTCAGCAAATACGGCCCTCCGAAGACTTTTTACGTTGACCGGGGCAAGGATTACAAAAGCAAATATATTGCCGGTGTCAAAGAAAAAAGGGACATTAACGGCGATTTAGTTGACCCGGCGCTGCCGGGGCTTGTGACAGATTTAGGGACTGAAATTTTCTATTCAGTGGGTAGAAATCCCCGTGAAAAAATTAATGAACCTGCTCAAGGAATATTCACTGACCGTACTAAAGATTGGCCCGGATATAGAGGCCATAACTTAAGGACACGACCCAAGAAGCTTGATCAAGAAATTAAAACAGAAAATCTACTCACATTTGAAGAATTATCGGCGAAAATTGATGATCTTCTGAATGATCGCAACGCCCGACCACACTCCACAACAGGCAAATCGCCGGATTCTTATTGGGAAGGTTATCAAGCCGTTATACCGTCACAGCACTTACTGAATTTTCTCTTAATGGATTCGCATGAAGCGACTGTGAAGGATTCATCGGTACTTATTAAAGGTCTTCTATACCGAAGCGATGAGCTTTTTAAACTTGCCGGGGAACGGGTTACTGCCCGACGTGATCCCAAAGATATCAGGCGAGCCGTCATCATCTATAAGGATCAAGTTTTTTGTTCTGCTACACTGGAAACGCCCGACCATTACCGTTCTGAGATCACTCTGCAAAGCGTAAAAGATGCAGCCCGAATACGAAAAAAAATAAAGAAATTTCGGGAAGAGGTCATTGAAAATGAAGGTTTGATTGATGATCCGCTTAGGCTTGCTGTTGAACTAGATCAAAAGGAAAAGATTCGAATGCGTGATATCCGGCCAGCAGACAGCAAAGTAACAAGCTTTCATCGAAAGGAAAAGTTAGCCCGTAGCGTGTCCGATGCGATGAGTAAACCGGGCACGGAAATTGGTGAATTTCAAGAAGCAAACATAGCGGTTGCTGGCGGCGATATTCTATCACGCTACCTTGCCGCAACAACAGGTCAGTCAAGGCCAATTGGAAGGTTGGATTAATTAGGAAAATACTATGGGGCAAGAACTTGCTTTAAAAATGCTTTTTGACCAAAGTCAACAAACGCGTCCAGAGACCTTTTTAAATGAAGATAGCGAAGAGGATTTGCGTGCCCGTCTTCAATTTTACATAGACTGCACAGGTCAGTCAGCGCTTGAGATTTGTAGGCGTGTGCGCGGAGAAATCGGCACTGATGATATTCATAATTTTCTTCTTGGAAGACCCGTAAAATATTTACCCTCAACGAAGGAATCGATTGTAAAATTTCTTGCGAAAAAAGAGGATCACAGATTTCTTTTAGCGAACCCAATGTTTTGCGAAACCAGCATTGCAGTGAAAATGGGCGCGGTCTGTAGTTGTTGCAAACAGGATTCCGACATGGGAATCATCATTGGTGCTTCAGGTCTTGGGAAAACTGAATTTTTACGGGAATTGAAGCGCCTTGATCGAGGCATGATATTGGTGACGGCAGATCCCACAGCACGTTCACTAGGCTCAATACTATTGTTAATATCGAAACTCTTACCAAACATTTCTCGTGGCTCCTGTACTAACAGTGCTTTTATGTCGAACATCATTGACACTTTAAAAGGAAGCGGCAGGCTTTTGGTCATTGATGAGGCCCATTTTTTAAGTTGGGAAGCCTTTGAAGCTACTCGAAGAATTTATGATGCAACGGGTATCGGGCTTGTTTTTGTTGGTCAACAATTTTTGTATGATCAAATGAAAGGCGGCCATCGCAAATCTTTGCTCTGGGATCAAATATTTTCGCGGGTGGGGATTCGCGCCCATTTCAAGGGTGAAGTCTTAATGTCGGATGTTGTAATGATTGCCAATAAAATTTATTCAGCGGGGCTTGATCATAAATGCCTGGAATACCTTTATGGCAAGGCAAACGGACCTGGAAAATTTCGAGCGATGGTCAAGTTAATCCAGAGAGCGCAAAGGCTTGCGGAATCGGAGGGGATAAATATTTCATTATCATTATTACAACAAGTGAATAGTATTTTGATGACTTGAAAAAAATGAAAGGGGATCACATGCCAAAAATCGATTACACCGCTGAAAAAAAGGCAGCATTAGAAAAACTTTCGGACAATGATCTTAAAATAATTCAGAAAAATTATCCGGTTAAAAGAATTCGAGACGCAAAAATTTATGAGGTTCTGCAAATGGGATTCGCGATTAAGATTGTCGCGGAACTATCTGGGTTTAGTTATTGCCATGTTTGGAAGATCGCGTCTTTCGGCACGAAAAAAATGGGTTCTGGTGATCTGCTTAAATTACGCGCGGCAGTAGCAGTATTTAATCTGCAAATAGAAAAAATTTTAAATCACGACAATGGAGGAAATTAAAATGCCTGGGAAAATATATCCGAACGAAGGAAAAAAATTAATGGCTCTGTTATCGCCGGAAGAACTCGAGATAATTAAGTATGATTATCCCTTCAAAAAAATAAGAAATCAAATGTATCAAAAACTTATGGGAAAAGGTGTTAGCTGTCATGTTCTTGCTAAATTAACGGGTGGACTTTCTTCAAGCAGCGTCCACAGAATCGGTCAGTTTGGCATAAATGACGACAAAATCGGACGACTTTTCAGGAATATCAACAAAAAAAAGCTTAAAAGCGATTTGGTCGAGATTTCGGCGGCGATTGAGGCATTACGTAAACAGATAAATAAAATTTTAACACACAGGAGGAAGTACAATGTCAAATGAAAAAAAAGCTATGGAGAGATTTTGTGGTGATGTTGAAAAGGCTAATTCGGAACAATCTTTAGACAATGCAGTAATACATTTAATGCATGTTTGGGATTCAATAAATGAACTGGATAGTCTGGGAGGCATGTTGCGACTTGTGGCTTACCTCACAAGCCCACTATGCCTAAAAGAAGATCATGATTTTGAAGTATTTTATGAATTTTTAGCGGGTCTGTCCTCGCGTCATGATGAGGCAGTCAACAAACTGAATGAGGCTCGTAAGAAGGTTACTTTTATAAAAAATTAAAGTTAAATCATAAATGGAGGTCTAGTCATGAGTGAAGATGTAAAAGACGATAAAGTTATAAAAGATACACTTGCTGCTTATAAGATTCCTGAACAGTGGGTTCTAGCTGCGCGGTACAATAAGTTAACAAACACCGTAACTATCGTCACTAATGGCGGGAAGAAAATCGTTCACACAGTCGGTGGGTCAATAACACAAAAACTGACAAACGTTGAAATATCAGGATTTCTTCCCAAAGAGGAAATGTTTTGGTCAGAGAAATTAAACCAGGGCGTTAAATTAAGCGAATTGATTAAAAGGTAAATAAAAAACAAGGAGGATTTGGGCTCATGGAAAAAAATGTTCGATTAGATTCACACTTTTCTGAACCATCGCGGAGACAGCCGCACCTGCTGTTAAAGCCACTTAATGATCTACTGCCGGATGGCAGTATCAGTTTAGGGCTGGACCCGATTGAAAAAAGCCGCATGGCTTTAACAAAATTGTTTTTGCCGGATTACAAAACAAACGGGATTCCAGCGTTTAAAGGTCTTTCTGATGCATACGTGCATTTCACTGGTGACATTTATGGTGACGGTATCATTAAAAAAGACAAAATAGCAACGGATTTGCGTGCCTGTCAGGATTTTAACTCTGGTTCTTTCATCTCTGCTCTTCAATATAGCATGAACGTTTTCATTGCAAAATCGTATAAAGAATTCCCTTTTCATGAGGAAATTCTTATTTCACAGAAACATAAATCAATCGACTTCAGAAAAATGAGATCGATTCAATTTGGTTATTTTAATGAGCTTTCCGAAACTGATCCTGAAGCAGAAGATTATAGCGATATAGCTCCTTATGGTGAAGAAAAGACAGACAGCGATTTTAAACAGCACGGTGTTATTATTTGGGTCACGAGAATGCTCATATTAAACGATAGCATCGGCATTATCAAAGCAATGCTTCAAAGACTTTCACGCGCTGCGCGACAGACACATGCAAAATACGTCTGGAAGTTTTTCACTCAAAACGCGCTATGCCCAGATGGGACAGCATGGTTTACCCCTGCGCATGGAAACCTGGGGAATAGTGCTCTGGACATCCTTCCACTTGTAACTGCTATTACGGCACTTGCAAATATGACAGAGCCGGGAAGTGGTGAAAAAATTGGGATTGATCTTCCATCATTCAACTGGTCACTTGTCGCTCCAATAGGCCTGTGGGACACCGCAGTGAAAAAAAATCAATGTGATTCAACCTATACCGCAAATGACCTGACAGCAAAGGAACCGAACCCTTGCATGAAGTTATTCGGAGAGAAAAACGAGAGGATTATCACGTGCCCGTTTTTTACTGATGTCAATGATTGGGGAGTGATTCGCGACAAAGAAGACGTCCCTATTGTGGAAATGACTTATTATGATGGGAAAGAAGATCCGGAAATTATAACGACAAATAACGTTGAGCCATTAGGTAACCATGCTTTCGTCGGTGACAAAATCGGCTTTAAAGCGCGTCACGAATATTGCGGATGTCTGGTTGATTATCGGAACGCCTATAAATCGATTGTGGCCTGAACTCCTTGTGTTGTGGGCACCGGGGGGGGCGGTTAGGTGTAGCGACTGCCACGCTACCACCTCCCCCCGGGATTTTATGGAAATATGATGATAAATTCTAAAAACTTAAAAGAAAACAAATTCTTAACCGACCTTGCAAAAAAATATTGCGATGAAATATCAGCTGTATATATAGCTGATATTCCGTCACATTATCTTGCTGCTGGTTCTGTTTTCAAATACCATGATGAGCATGTCATTTTAGTTAATAGGGAATTTAATATATGCCCCATAAGGGCTATCTGGATTACGTTTCACGAAGTTTGCCATGTGTTGAAAAAGCATTCTGATCCTTACGGTGAAAAGACCTTTAGCCAGCGTTTAAGCGCAGAAAAGAATGCAGACTTATGGGCATATCGGGAAATGGAAATGCTTATGAAAGACGGTTCTATAGCAGCAGATTCGACCCATTGCTTTCCGTGCTGCCAATATAATTATTGCCATTGCATCAAGGAGGATACCCGTGAACAAAAAAATAATTGAAATATCGATTGACGTTAAAGATAACGGCAGCGTCACGATAAAGCAATTCGGTAAAAATGTCGAAGAATCGCTAGGCAAGGCAGGTGACGCTTCTAAAAAGGCATCATCGTCACTTGAAATGATGAAAGGTTCATGGCTGAAGTTGGCTGCGGCGGCTGCGGCGTCTTTCTATGCATTCGAAAAGGTTAGTTCTGCAATAGACGCAATTGTATCAGATGCGGCACGCTTTGAAACGCTGGGCGTCGTCATGCAAGTGGTCGGCAATAATGCCGGATATTCCGGGGCGCAAATGTCCGAATTTGCGTCCAGACTGGAAAAAACGGGCATATCGATGTCATCGGCACGCGATGCGCTAACGCGCATGACGCAGGCACAGCTTGACTTGCAAAAATCTTCAGAACTAGCCAGAGTCGCCCAGGATGCGGCCGTAATCGGCAATATCAACAGTTCTGAAGCGTTTAAACAATTAGTCTTCGGAATACAATCCGCACAAACGGAAGTTCTTCGCACCATCGGGATCAACGTTAATTTTGAAAACAGCTATCAGCGCGTTGCCGAGGAAATAAACAGAACGGCCGATTCCCTCTCTGAATCGGAAAAAGCTAGCATTAGAATGAATGCGGTGCTCGATGCCGGTAAAAATATCGTCGGAACCTATGAAGCCGCGATGTCAACGGCTGGCAAGCAAATGCTGTCTCTATCACGACACGTTGAAAATTTTAAGGTCGGAATCGGGCTGGCCTTCACGCCTGCCCTGGCTGAAATGATCGAAACAATGACAGGTGCCCTGATCAATCTTAACGGGGAATTGAGCGGCGACAGCAAAACAAAAATTCAAGAATGGGGCGTTAATTTCAGAATAGCAATTATCAGTGTGGAAGCTGAAGTGCGGCGGCTTGCGATGCTTCTTGATCTAGTCGGTGGGGCTTTTAATCAGGCTAAAATGGGTCTTTACGGACCGGGTGCGGCTTTGGGTTATGGGCCGAGTGTTGAAAAATTTGAAGCGGCGGCAAAGGCTTACATGGAGTATGAGGATCGCTATAAAAAGTCCGACAAAGAGCTTGAGGAATTGGCAAAAAGACAGATTGAACTGGAAAATTCATTGACGGCTTCCGGGAAAGCAGCCGCTGAGGCGTCAGCCGCTGCTGCGGAAAAACAACGGCTGGCCAATGCCGCAGTTATAAAATCCGCCCAAGATACGGCTGAAGCCGAAAAGAAATATCAAAAAGCCGTTACTGATGCATCGGCAATCGCGCAGAAAACAGCGGCAGACGATATCAAAATGCTGAGCTCGAAATTATCTGAATATCAGCAGTATTATGACAGCCTCAAAGCCAAGATGGATAAAAACCTCGAGGATGAACGCAAGCATCTCGAAGAGCTGAAAGCACTGCGCCAGCAGAGCGTTGACGTCGATAAATCAACCGCCGCCCTGATCGCCGGGATCAAGGGCACGGATAAATCGCTTTCCGCCAGCGAGCAGTACGAGTCATCCCGATCGGCGCTGAATTCGCAGTTTGGCAGTGCGTTGGATCTTTCCGGGCAGGAGCGAATCAAGGCACTGGAAGAATACAAACAGGCCGTCGCGGCTCTGCAGGCGCAATACGCGCAGGGCATCCCCGGAGAGAAAGACATTTTCGGAAATACCCAGCAGATCATTTCTGCCAAGACGATCATGGAAGACGCGATATCCGATATTGAACGGGCCGCGCAAATGCAGAAAAACGCCCTGGCGGAGCTTACCGCCGAAAAGCAGGCGCAGATCGCGGCTGACCAGTTGTGGGGACAAACGCTGCAATCGGAGGTCCAGCGGGTCCAGGGAGAAATGCAGAATCTGCAAAACATCATGGCGGATCTCTCCGCGCAGATCACGGCTATGCCGACCACCATCACACTGACCGGCGTCGATGATGTGTCAAGAGTCGTGGACAGCATCACGGTGCGGATTAAACAGCTTCACGACCTGGCAAGGCAGCCTATCCTGTTTAGCGCCAATTATCCCGCCACAGGCAGCGGCGTTTCGAACATATACAGCAACAGTTACAACGGCGGCCTGAATCTGAACGCCGGCTTGAATCTGAACGCCGGCTTGAATCTAGAAAAGCCGTTTGGAAAATACGAAACCGGAACAGACTACGTGCCGAAAACAGGGCCATATATACTGCATCAGGGCGAAGCCGTCATTCCCGCAGCCGAAAACAAGGCGGGCAGGTCAGTTAACATAAACGGCGACATTATTATTCATGTGCCCGATTCTGCCTCGATAAGCAGGCCGGAAGACTGGAGATCCATTACGCGCAATTACATTGTGCCGGAATTGCGCAAATTAAACGCATAGCACCTGTGCATCAGGGCGAAGCTGTTATAACAGCCGTTGAGAATAAGGCAAGCAAGTACGTTAACGCAATCGGCGACATTATTTTAATGTGCCAGCTTCCGTAACTATAAGCCAGCCGGAAGACTGGAGATTCATTACACGGACCTTTATTGTTTCTGAGATGCGGTAACTGATGTAATATGAGGATATAAAATGGAAAATATAAATAAATTATTTAATAATAATTCTAACAATATATGCATGCTTTGTAATATAATCCCTGGTGTTAATCGGGGTGTTTACGATCTACACCCACTTCAACAGTACTTTTTTCATATTTGCTCAGCATGTCTGTCTCTGATCGATGATTGCCCGGCAATACGCCAAAGTTTTCATGAAATGCTTTATCACCAGATATTAGATTGTAAGATTATTCCAATGTCAATTAATGAAATTGCGTCTGTTAATAAACAAATAGGAAAATAACCAGGCTGTGAACAGAATCAGCACTTTACTGAAACATATAGATATTAATAAAATGATAAACAGCGGTGATTATTTCTATTGTCTTCGTGCCAAATGTACACTGCGATTGGTTGTCTGTATTAAACGGCAAGCATTAAATAAAGGAAATTTTGCCGATGAACAGCCTTCATACTTGTGTAATGCTTGCTCACGTATCCGCGAAAATTGCCGGTTACATTTGCCGGTATGTTTAAAAAGCCCAAAATCAAGCAAGGATAATAATGATCATAATCGGACGTTCCTCATATGCAAAAATTGCCGACAGGGTAAAGAGAATGCAATCAAGTGGATGGAACGCGACAATAATCAGAAAATAGAAAATCTTGTTAAAATGGCCCACAGCATAGTTAAAATCAAAAACGAGGGTAAAGATAAGGGTATTAACGAAAAAAGCCTAATATGGCCAAATGAAGGGGGGAATATTTATTCTCTGACTGCCTGTAATGCTCGTTTAGGATGAGAATTGATTTGAGGGTGCCGAATACACCTCATAGACATTTGTAAATAACCCACTGATTTAATACACTAAAATCAGGCGGGAATTTTGCGTCTTATGAATTTCAGCTATTTTTCTAAGTATTAAATTGGCAAAACCTCCTTGCAATTTTGCAAAATCTACTTTCACATGACAATGACTGACGGTTATTATTCATTTCTGCATATTTTTTCTTGATAAGGCCCATATGTAGTGTTAGTATTCGCTTCAAACCCCAATATATAGCGTATTCGGGGGTAATTATTTCTTTTAATCATGCCGGGAGGGGGTACATGAACACAAGGATTAAAAAGAGAGATGGCCGTTTAGTTAAGTTTAACGCGGATAAGATTACCAATGCCATTGCCAAGGCCTGTGCCGCCACAGGTGAATTTGATATGAAGGAGG
>Ga0209202_1001024_pt1 | contig 18422 bp, 19 predicted proteins | sample AD_UKC032_MetaG_FD_184416 | JGI IMG/M metagenome (GOLD analysis project Ga0209202, IMG submission 184416) | Active sludge microbial communities of municipal wastewater-treating anaerobic digesters from USA - AD_UKC032_MetaG (SPAdes) (version 2) | ecosystem: Engineered > Bioreactor > Anaerobic >... | reverse complement strand
CGGCTGGTATAAGCAACCCAAGGGAACGCAAGCTTACGAATGGAAAGGACCGGTCGGCGACATTGCACGTTCGAACCACCCGGGGTCGGGCACGATGCCCGCACGCGGGCGTGTCGTTGAGCAGGAGTTACAGGTCCGCAAACCCGCTGGCGGGCATGGACGGCACTGAAAACCACAATCACACCCACCGAGATCGATCATGACTAAATTCTTAATCGGCGCCCTGGCCACACTGGGGATTGTCGCCGCTACCGCTGGCATCGTTGCCGCCTCTGGTATCGTCAATGTGGCAGCCAATGAACCGCACAGTTCCTTCGTCTATCAGACCCTGGCCTTCGCTCGCGAACGCTCGATTGCCAGCCGGTCATCCGACATCAAGGTTCCAGAGGATTTCGCCGACCCCGAGCGCGTGCGTCGCGGCGCCGGTAACTACGCAGCGATGTGCGTAAACTGCCATCTGTCACCGGATATGGCCGATTCGGAGATTCGCAAGGGCCTGTATCCGACGCCGCCGAACCTGTCTGCCAAAACCGAAGTGCCATTCACATCACGCAACGCAGCGCGTGATTTCTGGATCATCAAGAACGGCATCAAGGCCTCCGGTATGCCGGCGTGGTCGGCGGGCGGGATGGAGGATGCCGCGATCTGGGATCTGGCGGCCTTTCTGCAAAAGATGCCGCTCATGGCGAAAGCGGATTACGAGCAACTGGTGGCCTCCAGCGACGGGCATTCCCATGGCGGCCTGGCGGAGCACGATCATGCTGGCGTCCATGACGATCATCATGCCGAGCCTGCACAGCCTCAGCCGGTCGCCAAGTCAAAGAAAATCCACAGCCATGACCATGGCAGCCACAAGCATTAAACAGACGCCAAAGATTACATAAATGTAATCCGCAGGTCAGCTATTTGTTGGTCTGACGTCCGCATACTGCGCTCACCTTCTAGAAACGGAGCAGACATCATGAATCGATCCTACCTCGCCCTAGCAGCGCTCGCCCTTTTCGGCATGAGTGCTACTGCCGTTTCGGCTGCGGAGGTTATCGATGTCTACAAGAGCCCGAGTTGCGGCTGCTGTGGCAAGTGGATCGATCACATGAAAGACGCCGGTTTCGAAGTCCGTGCGCACAACGTCATGGACGTGCCCTTGGCTCGTAAGACACTGGGCATGCCGGAGCGTTTCGGTTCCTGTCATACCGCCAAAGTTGGCGGCTATGTCATTGAGGGGCATGTGCCAGCTGCCGATGTCCAGCGCCTGCTAAAGGAGAAACCCAAGGCCGTCGGCATCGCAGTTCCGTCGATGCCGCCCGGGTCGCCCGGCATGGAGAGCGCCAAACCGGTTCCCTACAACACGTTGCTGGTTCAGGCCGGCGGCGAAGCCACTGTTTTTGCCAAACACTGATTCAACCCCGAAAGGAGAAAACCCATGAACAGGAACCTCATCGCCACCGCTCTGATTGCCTTTGCCTCGCTAGCCGGGCTGCCTGCCCACGCTGCTGGCGACCATGCCGGTCATGGCATGGCTCAAGCCGGTGCGGCGGAAATGCAAATGGTCGATGGCCAAGTCAAGAAGGTCGACAAGGCGGCCGGAAAAGTCACCCTCTCCCATGGCCCGCTGGCCAATCTGAACATGCCGGCCATGACCATGGTATTCAAGGTCAGTAATGCCACGTGGCTCGACCAGATGAAGACTGGGGATAAAATCCGCTTCATGGCTGACAACGTCAATGGTGCGATCACCGTCGTTCATTTTGAAGCGGCCAAATAGCTACGAAAACTGAACTGGCACCGGCTTGCCTGGCAACCGGCGCCGTTCGCTGACATCGAGTATCCGAAGGAAGTCGCATGCGTCGGTTCCGACACTTAACCATCATTACGCTGTTCGGCATGATCGGCTTCGGGACGCCCGTCCTGGCGCAGGAAGTTGCACCGGGCGCCAGCGTCGATAGTCTGCTGGCCTATGCCAAGTCGCGCAATCCGGAGTTTGCCGCCATGCAGGCTGAAGCGGATGCCTCGGCAGAACGTGTGGTACCGGCCGGTGCCTTGCCTGATCCCAAGTTCCGGACCGAGCTGCGCGACATCACCCGCTTTGGCGAGCAAAACGCAACGCTTTCGCCAAGCCGTGTCGGCAGCACCCGCTACCTCCTGATGCAGGACATTCCCTGGTTCGGCAAGCGCGATCTCAAGCGCGAGATCGCCGAACTTGAAGCAGACGGCGCCAAGGGTCGGGCGCTGGGCGCCTGGGCCGATATTGCCGGACGTATCAAGGTCAATTTCTCCCAACTCTATTATCTCCGCCAGAACGAGCGGCTGACCCGGGAAATCCTCGATCTGATGACCCGCCTGGAAAAGGTTGCCCAAGTTCGCTACGCCGGCGGCCTGGCTGCCCAGCAGGATGTTATTCGCGCCCAGGTCGAACAGACCAACATGCGTAACGAATTGATCGCCCTCGAATCCGAGCAGCAATACTTACGTGCTCGCCTGAACGCCTTGCTGTCCCGCCCTACAACCGCCCAACTGGCCGAGCCGAACCAGTTACGCAAACTACCGGCGCCGGCCATGCTCGATTTTGCCGGGCTTGAAGAGCGGGTTCGAGCCAAAAATCCGCAGCTTTTTGCCGACGAATCGAAAATCAAGGCTGCAGAAAAAACCCGCGACCTGACCTACAAGAATCGTTATCCCGATTTCACGCTGGGCGGGGGGCCCATACAGTATCAGAGCGCCGTCAGGGAATGGGAATTGATGGTCGAACTGAATATTCCGTTGCAGCAGGCGTCGCGCCGCGCCCAGGAGCGCGAATCGGAGTCGATGCTCAATGCCGCCCGCGCCCGCAAGGAGTCCACCGCCAATCAGGTGATCGCCGATCTGGCAGAAAGCCTGGCTGGCCTTGAGGCGGCGCGCCGCACCGAGAACCTGCTGGCCGGCAGCCTGATTCCGCAATCGGAACTGACTTTCCAGGCAGCGCTGGCCGGCTATGAGACCGGCAAGGTGGACTTCGCTACTTTGCTCGATGCTCAGCGGCAAATCCGTCAGGCCAAACAAAATCAATTCAAGTCACAGGTCGATGCCCAGGTGCGACTGGCCGAGATCGAACGACTGCTAGGGGAAGAACTATGAACAAGGGTGCGGGATTGAGCCTCGGGGTACTGGCGGTTGCCATCGCAGCGGGCGGTGGGTACTGGCTGGGAGGCAGCAAGAGCTCGACGCACGAGGCTTCCGGATCGCCCGCAGCGGTTGCCGCCAGCGAGCCGGCGAAGAAAGAGCGCAAGCTGCTCTTCTACCGCAATCCAATGGGATTGCCCGATACCTCGCCGGTGCCCAAAAAAGACCCGATGGGTATGGACTATATCCCGGTCTACGAAGGCGAACAGGACGACGAACCGGCTGCTGCCAACCAGATCAAGATCAGCGTCGAGAAAGTGCAGAAACTCGGGGTGCGCACCGAGGCGGCGCAATTGCGTACGCTCGACAAGCTTGTGCGGGCGGCAGGCCGGGTTGAACCCGACGAGCGCCGCACCTATACGATTTCCCCCAAGTTCGAGGGCTATGTCGAACGCTTGCATGTCAATGTCACCGGCCAGCCAGTCAGTAAAGGTCAGCCGCTATTCGAGGTCTACAGCCCGGAGCTGGTCTCGGCCCAGCGCGAATACGCGATTGCCGCCCAGGGCGTCGAATCCCTCAAGGGAGCCGGCGGTTCTGCCCAGGATGGCATGAAGCAACTGGCCGACTCCAGTCTACTGCGCCTCAAGAACTGGGATATTTCTGAAGAGCAGGTCAAGGCACTGGCCAAGTCAGGCGAGGCCAGGCGGACGCTGACCTTCCGCTCGCCGGTATCCGGCATCGTGACCGAGAAGAAGGCGCTGCAAGGCATGCGTTTCATGCCGGGGGAAGCCCTTTATCAGGTAGCAGATTTGTCTGCCGTCTGGGTCGTTGCCGATGTGTTCGAACAGGATATCGGTCAAGTCAAAACAGGTGCCAAGGCCAAGGTCAAAATCAATGCCTACCCGGAAAAGATCTTCGAAGGCACGATCACTTACGTCTATCCGACCATGAAGGCAGAAACGCGGACGGTGCCGGTGCGCGTCGAATTGCCGAATCCAGGGCATCTTCTCAAGCCGGCGATGTTCGCCCAGGTCGAACTGCCCGTGGGCGCCAAGGGTGAGGTGGTAACCGTGCCGACATCAGCGGTCATCGACAGCGGCACCCGTCGTATCGTGCTGGTTCAGGCCAAGGAAGGACGATTCGAGCCGCGCGAGGTCAAGCTCGGCCAGCGTAGCGACAACTATGTCGAGGTGCTGGAGGGCGTCAAGAGCGGCGAGCCGGTGGTGGTTGCCGCCAACTTCCTGATCGATGCGGAAAGCAACCTGAAGGCGGCGGTCGGTGGCTTTGGCCATGCCAGCCATGCCGGGAGCACCCCCAAACAGGAGGGTGCGGCAGCACCAGCCGGAGGACTTGGCGGGAACCAAGAAACCAAGTCATCAGCTGTTGGCCACAAGGCAGAAGGTACGGTCGAAGCATTCGATATGAAAGCCGGACTGGTAACGCTAAATCATGGCCCGGTAGCCAGCCTCAAGTGGCCCGGGATGACAATGGAGTTCCTGGTAGCGACGCCAGCGCTGTTGAGCGGGCTCAAGCCCGGACTATCGGTTTCCTTCGAATTCGTCGAGCGCAGGCCCGGTGAATGGGTCATCACCGCCATCAAGCCACTTGCCTCTGCTACCCCGGGAGCGGCTACTAATCCCCATGCCGGTCACTGACGGGGAATAGCATGCTCGCCAAAATTATCGAATGGTCGGGGCGCAACCGCTTCCTCGTCCTGCTCGCTACCTTGTTCGTCATTGTAGGCGGTGTCGTTGCGGTCATGAAGACGCCGCTCGACGCACTGCCGGATCTGTCCGACGTGCAGGTCATCGTCTACACCGAATACCCCGGTCAGGCGCCGCAAGTCGTTGAAGACCAAGTGACCTACCCGCTGACCACCGCCATGCTGTCGGTGCCGAAATCGAAGGTCGTGCGCGGTTTTTCATTTTTCGGGGCGTCCTTCGTCTACATCATCTTCGAGGACGGCACTGACATTTACTGGGCGCGTTCCCGCGTACTCGAATACCTTAACTTCGCAGCCGGGCGCATGCCCAAGGGCGTCACCCCACAGATAGGACCGGATGCAACCGGGGTCGGTTGGGTCTATCAATATGCCGTGCTGGCCAAGGACAAGACGCTGGCCGAACTGCGCACCTTGCAGGATTGGTATCTGCGCTACCAATTGACCAAGGCACACGGCGTGGCCGAAGTAGCTTCGATCGGTGGTTTCGTGCAGACCTATCAAGTTACCGTCGACCCGGTGAAGCTGCGGGCCTACGGTATTCCACTGGCCGCCGTTTCCAAAGTGATCCGTGAGTCGAATCGGGACGTCGGCGGTCGTGTCGTCGAAATGGCTGAAACCGAGTATATGGTACGCGGCAAGGGCTATTTGCGTGGCACCGCCGACATCGAAAATCTCGTCGTCAAGGCGCAAGGCGGGACACCGGTGCTGGTGCGCGACATCGCCCGCGTCGAACTGGCACCGGACGAGCGGCGCGGCCTGACCGAACTCAACGGCGAAGGGGAAGTCGTCTCTGGCATTGCCATGGCACGCTATGGCCAAAATGCGCTGGAGGTCATCCACAACCTCAAGGAAAAGATCGACGAAATCTCGGCAGGCCTGCCGGAGGGTGTCACCATCGAGACGGTGTATGACCGCTCCGAACTCATTCACCGTGCCATCGATACGCTGAAGCGCACGCTGATCGAGGAAAGCCTGATCGTCGCACTGGTCTGCATCGTCTTCCTGCTGCATTTCCGCAGTGCGCTGGTCGCCATCCTGATGCTGCCGGTCGGCGTCTTGATTGCCTTCATTTCGATGCGACTGCTCGGCATGAACTCGAACCTGATGAGCCTGGGTGGTATCGCCATCGCCATTGGCGCGATGATCGATGCAGCCATCGTGATGATCGAGAATGCGCATAAGCATATCGAGCGACTCCCGAAAGAACCCAGTCACGCCGAGCGTATCGAAGCGATGATTACCGCCTGCAAAGAAGTTGGCCCCGCACTGTTTTTCTCACTACTCATCATCACCGTTTCCTTCCTACCGGTGTTCACGCTGGAAGCTCAGGAAGGTCGCTTATTCGCACCGCTCGCCTTTACCAAGACTTTCGCCATGGCTGGTGCAGCCTTGCTGTCGGTCACTTTGGTGCCGGTGCTGATGATGATCTTCATTCGCGGCAAGATCATGCCAGAGGCGAAGAACCCGGTGAATCGGGCGCTGATCTGGGCCTATCGGCCCATCATTGCCGGCGTCATGCAGTGGAAGAAAACGACCATCGTGGCGGCGTTGATCGTGCTTGCCGTATCGATCTACCCGGCCAGCAAACTGGGCTCGGAGTTCATGCCGACACTCAACGAAGGTACCTTGTTCTACATGCCGGCCTCGCTGCCAGGAATGTCGATCACCAAGGCGGCGGAGTTGCTGCAGACCCAGAATAAGATCATTAAGAGTTTCCCGGAAGTCGCTTCGGTCTACGGCAAGGCCGGCCGTGCCAACACCGCCACCGACCCGGCACCGACGGAGATGTTTGAGACGGTCATCAACCTCAAACCGGAGTCCGAATGGCGGCCGGGGATGACCACCGACAAGCTGATCGCCGAGATGGACAAAGCTCTCCAGTTTCCGGGCGTGTCGAATGCCTGGACGATGCCGATCAAGGCACGCATCGACATGCTATCGACCGGCATCCGCACGCCGATCGGCATCAAGGTCTTTGGCAAGGATCTGGGTGAGATGGAGAAACTGGCCCGCGAGATCGAAACCGTGGTCAAAACGGTGCCGGGAACGACTTCGGCCTTCGCCGAGCGCATCACTGGTGGCTTCTATCTCAACATCGAACCGGATCGCGCCCAATTGGCCCGTTATGGGCTGGCCGTTGGCGACCTGCAGGAGATCATCGGTCAGGCGCTGGGCGGCGAGATGGTGACCACCACCGTCGAAGGCCGCGAACGTTTCGGGGTGTCCGTCCGCTACCCGCGTGAACTGCGTTCCGATCCGCAACAAATCGCTCGGGAAGTGCTGGTGCCAACGATGGATGGAGCCATGATTCCGCTGGGACAACTGGCCAAGGTCGAGGTCGCCAAGGGAACGCCGGGCATCCGGACGGAGAACGCGCTGCTCTCGGCCTATATCTTCGTCGACATCCGCGACCGGGACATTGGCGGCTATGTAGCCGATGCCAAGAAGGCGGTTGCCGACAAGGTCAAGTTCCCGCCAGGTTACTACGCCACTTGGAGCGGCCAGTTCGAATCCATGGAACGCGCCATTGAGAAGATGAAGATCGTCGTGCCGGTAACGCTGCTTATCATCTTCTTGCTGCTCTATCTAAACTTCAAGCGCCTGACCGAAACATTGATCGTCATGCTCTCCGTTCCGTTCGCGCTGGTTGGGGGTATCTGGCTGATGTGGCTGCTCGATTACAACATGTCGGTCGCCGTCGCCGTCGGTTTCATCGCGCTGGCTGGCGTGGCAGCGGAAACCGGCGTGATCATGCTGATCTACCTCGACCATGCTTGGGAAGCACTGAAAGCCAAGCGCCGTAACGAGGGGCAGACGCCCAGCGTGCATGATCTCTACGAGGCCATTATGGAAGGCGCCGTCGAGCGGGTTCGTCCCAAGATGATGACTGTGGTTGCCATCATGGCTGGTTTGCTTCCGATCATGTGGGGGACGGGTACGGGATCCGAGGTCATGAGCCGCATCGCCGCACCGATGGTCGGCGGGATGATTTCCTCTACTGTGCTGACCCTGGCCGTCATTCCGGCTATCTACGCTCTCGTGAAGCAATGGCGCCTAGCTCGAGGGCTAGAGAGCTAACGTAACAATTTGTTCAACAAGGGGACTTATGGATACAAATATCGATCCTGTATGCGGGATGACGGTCAAGCCAGAGTCCCCTCATGAAACCCTCTTGGAGGGGGTTACCCATCGGTTTTGCAGTGCCAAATGCAAGGCAAAATTTGAAGCAGATCCGGCGCGCTACCTGGCTCCGAATCCAGAGTCCCTGCCAGTGTCCGAGGAAGAGCAACAGCGAGAATACACTTGCCCGATGCACCCAGAGGTTCGCCAGTTCGGGCCTGGCGATTGCCCAAAATGCGGCATGGCCCTGGAACCGATTGTTCCTGACCTTGATGCCGGCGAGGACAACTCGGAATATCTGGATTTCCGTCGCCGCTTCTGGGGAAGCCTGCCTTTGAGTGTGGCCGTGACAGTGCTGGCGATGGCGGGTCACTATTTCGAGAGCCTCTCGCCTGCGAGCCGGACATGGCTTGAACTGCTACTCAGTGCCCCCGTTGTTCTTTGGGCAGGTGCGCCATTCTTTGTCCGTGGCTGGCATTCCATCGTTACCCGTAGCCCCAACATGTGGACGCTCATCAGCATCGGTACTGGCGCGGCCTTTCTCTACAGCCTCGTGGCTGCTGTGGCTCCTGGACTGTTTCCCGCATCCTTTGAGTCGCACGGACGTATCGGCATTTATTTCGAGGCGGCAGCGGTGATTATTTCGCTGACTCTCCTAGGACAGATGCTGGAACTTAGTGCCCGTTCAAAAACCTCGGCCGCCATTAAATCCCTGCTTGGGCTGGCACCCAAAACTGCCAGGCGTATCAATGCCGACGGCTCAGAAGAGGATATACCGTTGAGCCATGTCCATGTGGGTGACCTGCTGCGCGTCAGGCCGGGAGAAAAGGTTCCAGTCGACGGCGCTGTAGTCGAGGGCAGAAGCACAATCGACGAGTCGATGCTGACGGGGGAGCCAATCCCGGTAAGCAAGGAGGCCAAAGACAAGGTGATTGGCGCAACCCTGAATGGCTCTGGCAGTCTGATTATTCGATCCGAGAGCGTGGGGTCTCATACCGTGCTGGCCCAAATCATTCAGATGGTGGCTCAGGCGCAGCGTTCGAAGGCACCGATGCAGCGCTTGGCGGACGTTGTGGCCGGCTACTTTGTTGTAGCCGTGGTCGCAATCGCACTCTTGAGCCTCTTCGGGTGGGGATTCTTCGGTGGTGAGCGCGGCTGGCTCTTCGGCATTATCAGCGCTGTATCGGTACTCATCATTGCCTGCCCATGCGCACTGGGCCTGGCGACGCCGATGGCCATCATGGTGGCCACCGGCAAGGCCGCCACCCAGGGCATTCTCTTTCGGGATGCTGCGGCGATTGAGCGCATGCGGGAAATCGACACCATCATCGTCGACAAGACCGGAACGCTTACTGAGGGGCACCCCGAATTCGAACAAGTCATACCTGTCAGCGGTGTCTCGGCTGAAGAGGTTCTGCGACTGGCAGCCAGTCTTGACCACGGGAGCGAGCATCCTTTGGCCGAGGCAATTGTCCGTGCCGCCAAAGAGAAAAGCTTGACCCTTGAGAAGGCGGAGGGTTTTGAGTCCTCAAGCGGTATCGGCGTGCACGGACAAGTCGGCAGCCGTCGCCTGTCCTTGGGCAACTCGACCCTTATGGCTCAGGAGAACATTGACCTGAGCCCCCTTGTCGCTCAGGCAGAAACACTGAGGCGCACCGGCGCCAGTGTGATTTATCTGGCTGCCGATGGCTTACTGATGGGCTTATTGGCCGTCTCCGACCCGATTAAGGCAAGCACACCCGAAGCGCTCAAAATGCTTAAAGATGCGGGCATTCGGGTGGTGATGGCTACGGGCGATGGGGAGTTGACTGCCAAGGCTGTCGGGCAGCGACTTGGCATCGACGAGGTTCATGGAGAAGTAAAGCCAGTCGACAAATTGGCCCTTGTCGAACAGCTTCAGGCTGAAGGGCGGGTTGTCGCTATGGCTGGCGATGGCATCAACGATGCGCCAGCCCTTGCGCGTGCTGATGTCGGCGTTGCCATGGGAACAGGGACCGATGTCGCCATGAACAGTGCCCAGGTCACCCTGGTCAAAGGGGACTTGCGCGGCATCGCCCGTGCCCAAGCCCTATCCAGAGCTACGGTGCGCAACATGCGACAAAACCTCTGGTTTGCATTTGCCTACAACGCCCTTGGGATTCCAATCGCGGCAGGCCTGCTGTATCCGTTATTCGGCCTGGTACTGTCGCCGATGATTGCCGCGGCTGCGATGAGCCTGTCATCGGTCAGCGTCGTCGGCAATTCGTTGCGGTTGCGCAGCGCCTGAGTTGGCTTTTGGTCACTGGTTTTATTTATTGCCTCTGCTTTGCCCATTGATGCATCTTTTGGGGCACGGGGACATGGCAGTCATGGCAAGTCGGGAGGTTCGAATGATTAAACGCAATACCAAGGCCGGTTGCGGCGCGCTGCTCTCGCTGGTGGTAAGCCTGTCCTTCGCACAAGGCTGGCAGGTGCCGCAGACTAGCCCCGGGTTGATGCCAAACCCGGCTCAAGGAAAAACTTTGTTTTTGCAGAACTGCGCAAGTTGCCACGGGAACGACCTGAAAGGCGTGGATAAAGGCGACAAGAAGGGGCCACCGCTTTTGCACAAAATCTACGAACCCTCACACCATGGTGACGCAGCATTTCAACTCGCCGCGAAGAATGGCGTTCGAGCCCATCACTGGCCTTATGGTGACATGCCCCCGGTGCCCAAAGTGACTCCGGATGATGTTGCACATATCACCGCCTATGTTCGTACCGAACAGCGCAAGATCGGTATTCAATGATTACGATCGCCGCATGAACGTATCAAGACTGATTGATGAGGTGTAGCCAGCAGCGATAAATGACGCCGTTACAATTTTGATTGCATTGACCGCATCAATACATGAAGTTTGGGCAGTCATGACTTCTTCCTGACAAATCGGTAATTAACTGGCCATGTTATTGACAGGCAACTAGGTTCATTCTTTTTAAAGTTTCAATTAAGAGAGGAGAACCGAATGTCGACTGATGCAATGAGCTGCAATTCCCCCGTTGTCTTCGCTGCAACAACAACCTTGGCTCAGAACCGAGAAACTGCCGCTGATAAATGGACAGCACTCCAGGCCAATCAGGCTGAGGCATTAGCCAAGCGCCACCAGGCCGAGCGGCTCGCTGCACAAACTGCGATCAACGCCCAAAGCCAACCCACGGGCACTTTGATCAACATCATCGCCTGATGCGCGGTGACCCACTCATGAATCAGGAGCACATCATGTCGCAGTCACTTGAACAACTCAGGGAGCAATTTGATTTCCAGTTGGATTTGACCCTTCGTCTCCTCAAGGTAAGTGGTCTCTACACGGAAAAAGTTATGGAAGCACATTTCGCGATGCTGCAAGGGGTGCTGCAGAAAGCAGCGCTTCCGGAACCTCCCTTCGTTGAGCATACATTGCAATCGTTGAGTGACCATGGGAATTCTCTGGTTGGCTATTGCAAAACCTGTATGCAAGAGGGAATAGACTTTCAGAAGCAGGTTCTATCCGAGTTGTCGCGAAAATAAGGGCAGGTTCGGTCGCATGAGTACAAGCATACGCTGGCAATACACCAATGGCGACGTGATTGCCTGCACGGAAAAACTCAAGGTGCTCAACGAAAACCTGCTGGAAATTCGTCAAGTCGCACAGGATGCACTCGAAGACGGGCTTTTAATCGGCTGCTGCGAACAGCAAATGCGCGAGGTGTTTAAGGGGATCGTTGAAAAACTGGTGAATCCCTATTTGAAGGCCTTGCCTGACAACAATGTAATCAACAAGTCACCTGGCTGACAGCGTCAATCGCCCAAACTGAATCTGTCCATGTGATTCGGACTGTGCAGATTCCCTCAAACCTCAGGAGCCAAGATCATGAAAGTCTCTTCACTTATCGCTGCCATGCTATTTACCGGTGCTGCACTGAGCGGTGCCACTTACGCTGACGACAAGATGGCTGCCCCGAAAGCTGCCGAAACGCAGGCTGATAAGGCCAAGCCGCACTCCCATGTGCAGGAAAAACTCGGTGTGCCGCAACCCATGCCGACGGAGGCAAAAACGGATAAACCGAACGCTGCCAAGGACAAGAGCAAGCATTACCACCCGAGAGACGGGAAATAAGCGTAGCGAAGGGAGACCCCAGCAATGGGGTCTTCTCATTTAATACATGGAAATCCGAAAACCAGCAGAGCATGGCCATCGATGCGTTTGCAGAACACTGGCGATAGCAGTAGGCTGCGACCCCAAGCAGTTGAGTTACAACTATTGCCTGAGCGTGCTCCAGAAACGCTGGATCGTCGAATGCAATCATGGTTGTCTGGCAGAACTGCCGGTGACGGACAGTGAATTGAAGTGGCACGAGGTCGGCCAGATTGATCCGGTGAAGGCCATCCTGATCATGAACAAGTAATTGACCCGATGGCAGGTGCTCCGGTAATCGCGCCCGCAGCGAACAGTTCAGCGGATGCTCCAAACACTTCATAGAACTTCCGCAGAATCTCAAATGAATAACTTTGTGCTGCCTGATACACCTCGCCAGCTACGTCTTGCTTTGGCCCTTAGACTCGGTGTTGGGGCCGTGGCAATTGGAATTTTGGCCGGTGGCATTGCCTACTGGGCGGCATCCTATGAAGCCGAGCTACGCGTCAAGGAACTGGCGATAGCAGGCGTGCGACACTTCGAATCGCCGGCAATGCGATTGGCCGAGGGGCAGGTTGCGAGCGAGCATCAGGAACTAACACGACTCCTGGGTGAAGAACAGGTGGGTATGCGAGTTTTTGGGGCCGACAAGCGTGTGCTCTTTGAGACCTGGCTGGGGCTTCCCGAGGCGGCACTCGCCGCGCTACGGAACGTCGTGCTTCCCTGGCCCAAACAAGGGGAAAGCCACACGCGGAGCTTTCGGGTCGGATCCGACGAGTTGATTCAGGTCTTGCTCCCCATGGCGACCGAAAATGGCCGCCTGATTGGCTATGTCGAAGGGGTCAGCCGAATATCGGAAAAGGAAATCGAGACCCGGCGACGATCAATCCGGCATGTGGCACTGGCTGCGAGTTTGTCGGTGCCAGCTGCGGCGCTGTTGTTGTACCCACTCATGCTGGCCTTGCTGCGGCGTTCCAATGTCCTGTCGCGGCAACTGCTCGATGCCAACCTGTCGCTGATTCGTTCCCTGGGAAATGCAATTGCCAAGCGTGATGCCGACACCGATGCGCACAATTATCGGGTCACCCTGTTCTCGGTCGCCATTGCCGAGGCCCTGAACGTTCCGACAGAAACGATTTCCAGCCTGGTGTTGGGCGCTTTTCTACATGATGTCGGCAAGATCGGAATTCCCGATCGAATCTTGCTCAAACCCGGGAAGCTGGACCGGGATGAGATCAAGGTCATGCAGACCCATGCAGTGCTGGGCGTGGAGATCGTTGCCGGCAATCCCTGGCTAACCGGCGCCGAACAAACGATTCGCCACCACCATGAGCGTTTTGATGGCAGCGGCTATCCGGATGGACTATCCGGGACGAACATTCCGTTGGCCGCCCGAATTTTTGCAGCAGCCGACGTATTCGATGCGCTGACTTCGGTGCGCCCTTACAAGGGAGCGATCTCACTGGAAAAAACGCTGTCCATTATGGCACGGGAAAACGGCACTCATTTTGACCCGGAAGTGTTTGCCACATTCTTCGAGCTTGCGCCAAGCCTCTATGCAAAAAGCCGTACTTGGAAAAGCGATCAGTGGGCGACCGAATTGAACTCTGTTGTCAAACGGTACTTCGAAACAGAAGCGGCCCCCGAAGGGGCTGCCTAACGCTCTGATAAGTCAGTCGATTAGCCTCCCTCATGCCCTTTCTTGAGCAGAGAATCGAGACGCATGACTTCATCACCATGCATGATGATCTTCTGGCCATCCTTGGTTTCCATTACGGTGTCTTTCTTCATCCGAGTGGCGCGACCAAGTTTGTCTTCCATGCCCATTTTTCCATCCTTGAAGATGTAAACCGTCGAACCATCCTTCAGTTCGATGACCTGCTTGGCAGCAGCGCGTGCATCATCGGAAGCGAAGGCTGTAGCGGAAACGGCGCTCATGATCGCAACCATCAACATTTTCTTCATCATTTTGATCTCCTCAATAAGGTCGGTACGGCAATTTCGATGCTAAGGGTGTATCCCTGACAATTTGCCAACTAGGGGATGACAAATTGGTCACCCCTTGGTCAGTTGGATTTAGCCACCCTGGTGGGAAGGGTTTTCCGTCACGTAAACCGTGACGCCATCGGTTCCCGGAATGACTTTGGCAAGAGGGAAGGATGCGGTACCGAGCGTATCGAAGGTCCACGCCACGCTCTTGCCGCCAACATTGATTTTTACCGTTTCCAAGCGCGTCACGTTCAGATACTTGTTGGCGCTCGTTAGCGTAACTTCGCGGTCGGCACTCTTTATTGCGGCGTAGCCGTATGGAGCCGATAGGTTTGCGCTCGGGGAGCCCTTAGATTCAGCAACGTGGCTCAACCAGTGGAGCGAAGCCCCCTCGGAATAATCTTCGTGAGCGTATGCGGTACCGGCAATGGACAGGCCGAGAGCAACGACCAGGCTGATTTTCGAAATATTGGCTTTCATGATTCTCTCCTTGTGACATTGGGTTGATTAGGGAGGACTCTTTTCGTCCAACCGTGAGGTCATCTTAGGAGGGGGATACCAACAGGACGCTGACCTGGAAGTTACGTTTTCGTCAGAAGTAGTTCCCGAAAAGTAATCTTCCAATGCCCGCGATTCGTACTGTCCCAGGGTCAGAATTTCTAAAAACCAGCTATCACACTAAGTAATCAACCATTATCTCGTCTTATATTTTGTCAATTGTAATTATTGCATCACATAGAAATGGTATGTAATATCGTATTACGTAATACGGTACGAAATTCGAGGATGTCATGGCCAGAGCCGGAATCTACAAGTCAGAAGTCGTCAGAGCGCGTAACAACCTGTTGGCGATGGGGCGCTATCCATCAATCGATGCCATCCGTGGTGAACTGGGAAATACCGGCTCGAAAGGCACGATCCATCGTTACCTGAAGGAAATAGAGGAAGAGGAAGGCGGGAATGCTGGGGCGCAGGTTGCCGTCAGTGAAGCCATCCAGGACTTGGCCGGCAGGCTCGCCGAACGCCTACACGAGGAAGCCGATCAGCGTTTGGCGGCATTGACCGACAAGCACAAGGCGGAAATTGCAGCGCTGAACGACACCATCACCGCGTTACGTAATGAAGTGGAATCCTTCCGCAGTCAGTCTGAGCGTCAGGCCGTGGAGTTGGCAGCAGAGAGAGCGGCGCATGCCGAAACCCTGGCCACGCTTCAGGAAGAGAGAATCGTTCGGGCGCAAATGTCTCAGCGCATCCAGGATATGGAGGGACAACTGGCAAAGGAAGACGCGCACCGCGTATCGCTGGAGGAAAAGCACCAGCATGCCAGAGAGGCACTGGAACATTTCCGCACTGCGGCGAAGGAACAACGGGAACAGGATCAGCGGCAGTTCGAGCAACAGATTCAATTTTTGCAGGGCGAACTGCGGGCAGCCAAGGAAACGGTGAACGCCAAACAACAGGAACTCATCCGTAGCCACGAGGACAATGCTCGCCTATCCAGCGAACAGGGCCATCTTCGCAGCGAACTGCATCGACTCGAAACCGAGATTCGGCCGCTACGTACAGCCCGAGAGCAATTGGCTGTTTCCGAGCTGAAGAATCAACAGTTGGAAGAGCGCCAAGCGCAGGCTACAACGCGAGTTGAGGAACTGCTCATCGAGGTCCAGGGCTACGCTCAAAAACTAGGGGATGCCACCCAGGCTGGGGTACACCTGGAGGCTGAATTGACCGCAGCGAAGGCCGTGTTAGCGAGCCACCAACAAATCCTGGAAAAACTCACCATCAGTCAATCAGCAGCGCCGAAAGGAAGCGGACAACGGAAGGGAAGCTCCGAGAATCAGGAATCGCTCTTTGACTCAGGCAAATAAATCTGGATGCTCAGTTCGGCAGCGGAATTTTTGAACCGGCCAAGTACCATTCTCGGCAACGAATATGGCTGATCGGAAAACGGGAGACCAAAATATGGAGTCTAGCGAGTATATTCGACCACCGGGAACCTACTACGACATCATTGCACATCCGGTCGACAGGAAACAGGCGATCGAGGTGGCAATCGTTCAGGATCATCGCTTCGCTTTCTTTTATTGGCTCAAGTGGCGTAACAAGCAGCACGATCGCCCCTATCCACCGACGCTGATCTCCCTGGACTGGCATCAGGATCTCGCGCAACCCTGCGACCTCGAATGCGAATGGCTCGGTGCCCTTGATACGGCCGATTACAAGGCTGTCAGTTACTTTTGCTGGGACAGGCTCCATGTCTTAAATGATGGACATGTCCTGGCTGCCGCCTATCTCAACCTGATTGGCGACATCCACGTAGTACAGAAGCAGCGTGATGAATGCCCAGATGATTTCGTTGATATCGAAGGGCGGACGCACGTAGTTCGCTGTTATGAATCGGTCGAGCAACTGACCGAGGCAGTCTCTGGGCAGAAACACGATTCGGTTATCCTCGATATCGATCTCGATTACTTTACCGAAAGCCCGGACCCATGTGGAGGAGGCGACAAGCTTGAACTGGTCGGGCAAGACGAAATTCAAGCCTGCCTGGATCCAAAAGGATTGTTCATGTCTTGGGTTTTGCCACGAATGGCGGGAATGACCATTGCGACTGAACCAGAGTTCTGTGGCGGGTTAATGAATTCGAACTACTTATTCAATGTCGTCTGCGGCACGTTGTTCGATCCGCCGCTGTTGAGTCACAGGGCTGGCTGGCGCCATCAATCGAAATAGCTGTTGCTGATTTTCTTACGCCAAATCTGGCAGTTAGCTGTGGTTACCGAGGATTTCACATGAATCCCGGCCGACCCTCTTGCATGGCCATCCGCGTTTCGCATTGTGAAAAATGCGCTCTGCTGTCGGTCGCGTCGCGGCGCGCAGGTAACGAGCACACGCGGCGCGAGCGAAGCGAGCGCGCTAAGTTAACAATACGGATAAAGTACGACAGAGAACCCCTGAAACGCGCTGCTGGTGGTCTTCTTGGTTTTTTGACTTTCCGTTTTTGGGTTCCAAGGGTTCCCCTTGGTCGTCAGGATGACGAAAGCGAAAGGGATCGGGAGTGGTCGCAGAATCCGCAGGATCGGAACGAAAGTGGAGCCCGTACTAGCCCGGTGCTGGCTTGCCAGCATTCGCCCGGTTTATGCTGTGGCTTTTTCTGGGAAAGCTTGTGCTGCAACGATTCATGGACGAAACCGTAGAACTTCGGGCAATTTACTGGCGCATTAGAATGGTTCGATTCGTCAATCGCCGTCGCAAGTGGTATAGAAGGGCAGCAAAAGAAAAGGCCCGACTAGCGGGCCTCGGTTTTCATCCGGAAGTGGTTAGGCTCTACGCGCTACACCTGCGCGACACCTCACGCGAGTCTAGGCTGATACGGTTCGAACAAGCCTTTCACGAATACGCCAATGCGCCTAAGCAACTGACATTGTTTTAGATACCGTTTGCATTTGCGACTTAACATAATACAAATTATGCGCATTAATAGTTGCGAGGGCGGCAGAGCAAAACGGCTGTCGTGCCAAACAATTTTCAGCAACCGCACTTCGAATTTCGTAACCGCGTTTTGACATGGGCGGCTCATGGAGCGAATACGCCATTGCCGCCACCGTTACTCAAGCGCTTTTATTTGAACTCTATGGATATTGTCTTGCCCGACTTGCCGCCAGCCTTGCGCAACAGTTCGGCGATGTCGGTATTCTGATTCTTCAGGGCGATATCGAATGCTGTTTCTCCTGACTCGACAGCTTTGTTAGGGTCGGCACGATTGGCGAGCAGCAATTTGACGACATCGATATGGCCACCCTTGGCGGCGACGATAAGCGCGGTGCTGCCGTTTTCGCTGATTGCGTTGACATCAGCCCCGGACTTCACGAGAAGCTTAGCGATATCCAGATGGCCGTTGAAGGCTGCATAGATAAGTGGTGTCCAGCCGCTCATATTGACATTTGCACCGCCGGCAATCAGAAGCTCGGCAACCTTGAGGTGCCCCCTGAATGCGGCAAGGCGTAAAGCGGTATCGCCTGCGGCATTACGTGCATTGACCTTGGCACGCTGCTTGATCAGGTAGTCAACCAGATCCTCATGACCATCCCGTGCCGCGAGCATCAGTAGCGTGTTGCCCTCGATATCGGTGGTATCGATAGAGGCGCCGCGCTTGATCATTTGCGCTACGCCCCCCGTGTCACCAAGCTTTGCGGAGTTGATGAGATCGTCGTAGGTCGCCGCTGGGGCGAGTTGGGAGAAGGCGGCGCCGAAGAGCATCGCGATAATCGCTTTTTTCATGTTCATGTGGGTCGTACTGCGTATCTGAAAAGATTGAAGAAATTGGTGGTCGTAGCTTCGCTGACCTCGTCGAAGGA
>Ga0209202_1001021_pt1 | contig 18448 bp, 18 predicted proteins | sample AD_UKC032_MetaG_FD_184416 | JGI IMG/M metagenome (GOLD analysis project Ga0209202, IMG submission 184416) | Active sludge microbial communities of municipal wastewater-treating anaerobic digesters from USA - AD_UKC032_MetaG (SPAdes) (version 2) | ecosystem: Engineered > Bioreactor > Anaerobic >... | reverse complement strand
CATACCAATTGGAATTTTAGAACCTTCAATAATTACAAGTGGTAGTGCTTTAATTATTCCTAATGCAAATCTCTATATTTTTGGAGTTATTACTTCAAAAATGCATATGAGTTGGATGGCAATGGTATGTGGTAGACTTGAAAGTCGATTTCAATATTCTGCAAGTATTGTTTACAACAACTATCCTTGGCCAGAAAACCCATCAGAAAAACAAATAAAAACGATTGAAGAAAAAGCACAAAATGTTTTAGAGGTTAGAGCTTCTTTCCCTACTAGTTCATTAGCAGATTTATACAATCCCTTAACCATGCCACCGGCTCTAGTAAAAGCCCACAACGAATTAGACAAAGCCGTTGATGCCGCCTACAGCAAACAAGCCTTCACCAGCGAAGCTAAACGCATGGAGTTTTTGTTTGAACTGTATGAAAAATATACAGCCGGGTTATTTATTAAGGAGAAGAAAGGGAAGAAATAATATAAAGCAATAGAAATATTAGGCAAAAGATAACTACAACTTTGTAAAATAAGATAAGGGTGAAAAGTAAAAAAGGAAATTGTCATTTATGTGGAGAATTCAAAGAGCTTACGTTTGAGCATATCCCACCAAAAGCAGCTTTCAATGATACTCCAATACTAATTCAAAAACACGAACACTTGTTTGAGGAAAAAAGTTATGTTTATGGTAAATCCATCAGAAGTAATAATGGCTCAGGTTCCTATTGTTTTTGTAAAAGATGTAACAATAATAGTGGAAACTGGTATGCTATAGAAAAGTATGAATATGAAAATATAAATAAAAGTTACACTAAATCTAACGCTTTTAGCAAAGTAGAAAAAAAGAAAAGCTATTTTCAAATTACTGACTTTGGAAAGACATTTATCAAGGCATGTAATTTTATTGGGAAATAAAAACTGGTACTAATAGCACCTATATAGATTTAAAATAATTCAGTTTTTATTCTAAATTGATTTCTTAAATTGCAATATGAAAATATTAATAATTGAAGATGAACCTGAAATTTTAGAGAGTATTTTTACTTATCTAAAAACAAATGAAATTCATTGCGAAACTGCTAACAGTTTTGAGAATGCATATGAAAAAATTATGCTCTATAATTATGATTGTATTTTACTTGATCTAATGTTGCCAGATGGTGATGGCTTTTCAATTCTAAAAGAATTGAAAAAGCTTAATAAATCAGATGGCGTTATAATTATTTCTGCTAAAGAAACACTTGAAACAAAGATAGAAGGATTTACTTTAGGAGCCGATGACTATTTAACTAAACCTTTTCATTTGTCTGAATTATTAGTTAGAATTCAAGCATTAGTGAGAAGGAAACAATTCAATGGCAGCAATATTGTAAAATTTAATGAAATAGAGATAGACACTAGTAGTAAAATAGTTAAAGTTAATGGCTTAAAAATTGATTTTACAAAAACTGAAATCGATTTATTATTGTTTTTAATTGGTAATAAAGATAAAATATTATCTAAAGGGGCTATAGCGGAACACTTGTCTGGAGATATGGCAGATATGTTAGATAACCATGACTTTATATATGCACACATTAAAAATTTAAAAAAGAAGTTAAAAGAAATGGGGGCTTCAGACTATTTAAAATCAGTTTATGGAACAGGCTACAAATGGGAAGTTGAATAAAAAATTACTTCAAAAAATACTGAATTTTTATTTCATATACGCTTTGCTAACACTTATTGTAGTTGGTCCGATATTCTATATTGTTTCAAACAAACTCTATGAAGAAGAAGCTGATGAAGATTTACATGTATTAAAAAAACAATTTTATGCATTCACAAAGGATGAGCTAACCATTGAGGAAATAGATCAATGGAATAAATACAACCGTGATGTTAAGATTGAAAAATTTACGGGTAATAAAAAAGACAGTTTATTTAACCATAGTTATTATGATGCATTAAATAAAGATAATGAACCTTTCAGAGTAATTAACTCTCCTTTAAAAATAGAAGATAAATGGTTTACTTTTTCTGCTAGAATTAATATGGTTGAAAAAGAAAATCTTATTGGAAGTACAGTCATCCTTTTTATCTCATTATTATTATTACTTTTTTTAGGCTTTTTTATCATTACGAAAATAATTTCTTCCAAATTATGGCTTCCTTTTTATAAAGCATTAGAAAAACTTGAACAATTTGAAATTGACAAAACAACATCTGTAAAGTTGATAGAAAACACTACAGAGGAGTTCGACCGTCTTAATAAAGTAATAATTAAACTTATTAATAAAAACAGTAGTATATATAAAAGTCAAAAAGAATTTATTGAAAATGCGGCTCATGAATTACAAACACCAATTGCAATTTTTAAAGGTAAAATCGAAAATATTCTTCAGCGTAAAGATTTAAATGAAGAACAGTTCAAAATAATAGATGATTTAAACAACACAACCTCTCGATTAGTAAAATTAAACAAGAATTTACTAGTACTTTCCAAAATTGAAAGCAACTCATACACTGAAAAGCAGCAAGTCGATGTTTATCATATCATTCAAAATCAAATATCCTTCTTCAAGGAACAAGCAAATTCAAAAGATATTGACATAAATATAAATTGTAACGAAAAGGTAATTGTTAATGCCAATTCTTTTTTAGTTGAAACTCTTATAAATAATTTATTTATAAATACAATCAATCACAATATAAATGGTGGTCAGATAAACGTTACTATTACTTCCAAAGCAATACTTTTTTCTAATACTGGTGTGCTATTGCCATTAAAAACTGAAAAAATGTTCGAACGCTTTTCAAAATCAAATCCAAGTTCTAAAGGAAATGGCTTAGGATTATCAATAATTAAAAAAATTGTTGATGCAAACAATTGGTCAATCAAATATTCTTTTGACGATTCATTACACAGTTTTGAAGTAACATTTTAAGATGCAAAATGGAAATAAAACGTATTATAAATCTTCCTTTAGCAATAGTAAGATAAACTAATAGTAAACAAATTTATGGCAATTTGATAATGTAGTAATTTATAATTTTTAAAACAATTTTAACTTCTGTTTGATACCATCTAGGTTAAAAATTCAAAATTGCTTCAAAATTGCTTCTGAATTTTGCAGGATAACTTAAAAAAGAAATCCAATTCATGAAGCATATAATGACACCCTTACTCTTTTTATTCTCAATTACAATAGTAAAAGCTCAAGAAAAAGACAGTCTTTCATTTATCAAATCAAAACGAATGTCGGACGATGATCTTTCTAAAAAGCGTGAAGGAACTTTTTTTACAGGATTACCTGATTTTTCTTCAGACCCAGTAACAGGCTTTGGCTTTGGTTTAAGAACAAACACCTATTGGAATGGAAATCGTGAAAACCCTTTATTTCCATATACTCCCTATTTAGCAAAACTAAAAGCAAATGCGGCTTACTATACATCAAATGCAAGAGAATTGGCTCTCTCACTTGATATTCCTTATTACAAAGGAACACGTTGGAGATTTAAAATTGATTTTAAAGCACAACAAAATCCAGCCAATTTATATTTCGGGTTAACAGAAGCTACTCTTGGACCGCTTAGCTTACCATCTGACGAAAATACAACTTTTTCAACCTATGAAGCATTTGACAGAGCAAGAAAAATAGTAAGACCAGGCGGAGTTGGTGAAGCTGATTTTGTAACAGATGCATTATCAAATCGATTTAGAGAAACAGAATATATGCTCAACTTCAAAGCAGATTATGCATTAGGAAATGGAAAGTGGCGTATAATGGGCGGTTATGAAATTCAGCATTTAAGTTACGCAACTTTTGAAGGCGTAGAAGCAGAAGCAATCGACCCAATTACCGGACAAAACACAACTGCACCAAACGGCATTTCACTTTTAAGACGAGATTTTGAAGATGGTTTAATTTCAGGGGTTGACGGTGGTTGGGTGTCAATAATTCAAACAGCATTGATTTTTGACACAAGAGATTTTGAACCCGATCCAACGAAAGGATATTATTTTGAAGTAGCGAATGAATATTCAAGTAAATACATAGGTTCTCAATTCGATTTTAACAAATTATTCATTCAAGGACGTGTCTATAAAAAAATACCTGTTGGTAAACGTACAGTTTTAGCAGCACGATTTGGTTTAGGCAATATTTTTGGAAATAACGCACCTTTTTTTGAATTTCAAGACCAATGGAGTCCAGAAGGAAGTATCAACGCATTAGGAGGAAGACAATCATTGCGGGGCTACAGAGCCAATAGATTTCTAGCAAGGTCTATGTGGTTTACGAATGTTGAATTGAGGGTTAGACTTGCAGAAACAAAAATTGGTAAGCAAAGATTTGCCTTTGGAGTTGCACCTTTCTTTGATGCAGGAACAGTTAGAAACCGTTGGCAAAACTTAAACTTTAAAAACATAAAAACATCTTATGGAGTTGGATTAAGAATTGCTTGGAATCAATCCACAATTTTATCATTTGACTATGGACGTTCAAAAGAAGATAGCTTGTTTTACTTCGGAATTGGTCAAGCCTTTTAGAATTAAAATAAGAAAATAGATAGAGTATTTAACAATGAGTCGTGACCTTAAATACTTTAATGTCATTATATCTATGCTTTATCTCAAAATTCAATATTTCTACAAAATTGGTTTTCAATTTTGTCTTTTAATTTGACAAAAATGAAATTCCAAAAATTGATTTATCCAAGCAGATTTTCTGTTTTATACTCATTTATAACATGGTTTCTTATCGTTTCTCAACTAGTTCGAGTAACCTTTTTTATCTGGCAATATGATGAAGTTTCGTTCAATCTATTCACCCTATTAGGAACACTCTTAACTGGATTGTTTTTTGATTTAGGAACCGTTAGTTTTATTGCATTTCCTGCAATTATCTATTATACAATCTTTCCAAACAAATGGATTGGTTCTTGGGTAGATAAAATACTCATTTGGTTTTTTACTTTTTTAACCATTTTTATATTAGTTTTTGTTTTTTTTGCTGAAATCACTTTTTGGGATGAATTTAAAACACGATTCAATTTTATTGCCGTTGATTATTTAATTTACACACATGAAGTCGTAGCAAATATTGAGCAATCGTACCCCTTACCCTTGCTGATTTTAGGTGTGATGATTAGTACCTTTTTAATTTTATTTATTTTCTACAAACGAAAGTATTTCCAAAATACGTTTACTCAAAAAGCTTCTTTAAAACAACGATTAGTGGTTGTAGCAACTGCTTTTATTTCTTGTTTATTCTTTACTTTATTTATTACTAATAACCAAGCTGAATGGTCAAGTAATCGATACAATGCAGAAATTTCAAAATCGGGAATCTATTCCTTTTTTGCTGCTTTTAGAAACAACCAAATGAAGTACGATGAATTTTATACTTCAATTGATAATGACAAAGCTTTTACAATTGTGCGAAACAAATTAAAAGAAGAAAATAGCCGTTTCAAAAACAACAACCTTTCCATACATCGAACCATTTTAGACACAACAAAAAATGACGAACCACACAAAAATGTAGTTTTTATTTTAGTTGAAAGTTTAAGTGGAAGCTTCATGAAAGAATTTGGAAATGAAAAAAATATCACACCTTTTTTAGACAGTTTAGCACAAAAAAGTATCTTTTTTGATAACCTATACGCAACAGGCACGAGAACTGTTCGTGGCATGGAAGCTGTTACACTTTGCATTCCGCCAACACCGGGGCAAAGCATTGTGAAACGTCCCGAAAATCAAAATCTATTTACTGTTTCAAATGTTTTTAAAAGCAAAGGATATAACTCTAATTTCTTTTATGGTGGCGATGGCTATTTTGATAATATGAACGCCTATTTTGGCGGAAACGGTTTTACAATTTACGATCGAGGTCGTGGAAGTGTACTGAGTGATAAAATTAAGACTACAAGAAATAATATTAATGATGATGAAGTAACTTTTGAAAACGCATGGGGAATATGCGATGATGACATTTATTCTAAAATGCTGAAGGTGGCTGATGAACATTACAATAGCAATAAACCTTTTTTCAATTTCGTAATGACAACTTCTAATCACAGACCCTATACTTATCCAGATAATGCAATTGATATTCCATCAGGAACTGGTCGTGAGGGTGCAGTAAAATATACCGATGATGCTTTGAAAAAAATGTTTGAAAAAGCAAAAAACAAACCATGGTTCAAAAATACGGTTTTTATAATCATTGCAGACCATTGTGCCAGTAGTGCCGGAAAGGATGAAATTGATGTGGCTAATTATCATATTCCTGCATTCATTGTCAATCTTCCAGAATATCAAAATCAAAAAATTAAAAAGCAATGTTCACAAATTGATATTTTTCCAACATTATTCTCATTACTTCACTGGAATTATGAAAGTGATTTCTTCGGTAATAACATTTTAGCTTCAACGTTCGAAGAGCGAGCTTTATTAGGAACTTATAGAAAATTAGTCCTAATGAAGAAAGACCAAGTAATGGTTTTATCCGACCAAAAAAAGCAAAATTTTTACAAATGGAATAAACTAGATAATAGTCTAAATACAATTCCATTAGAGATGAGTTTTCTAAATGAAACAATTTCCTGGTACCAAACAGCTGATTATCTATTTACACATAAATTATTAAAGTAAACTATGAGAGTACCGGCCAATGTAAATAAAATTAGAAGAAGTATCATGCGAAAGCTTACTTCAAATATCGGAAAATCAAGCAAGGGAGATTTTAGTGTTTTTAAATTTAATGATAAATCCATAAAAATTTTAATAGTAAGACCAAACCACAGATTAGGTAATTTGCTTTTAGTTACACCGGTAATTAAGGAAATAGAAAGTATATTTTCAAATCCTTCTATCGATTTATTTGTAAAAGGAAATTTATCTGAAATAGTATTTAAAAATTACAATTCAATCAATAAGCATATCAAACTACCTAAAAAACCTTTTGATAATCTTTTGAACTATTTTATGGTCTGGATTAAATTATTATTCAATAAATATGATTTAGTTTTAAATATTGATGATTGTTCATCATCAGGAAGAATAGCGACTAGTGTGGCTAGAGCAAAATATAAAATTGTAGGTTTAGATCAACCGATTAAATATTGTAATGTAGAAGAGGAAAAAAAATCAAAACATATAGCTATTAAGCCAGTAATTGCTTTAAGAAACTTCATTAATAATGAATTCATTCAAATTAATGAATATCCTACATTGGATTTAAAATTAGATGAGGTTGAAATTGAATTTGGAAGTCAAAAATTATATGAAATAGTCAATAATTCAAACAAGACAATTACAATTTTCACATTTGCAACTGGTGATAAAATGTTACCACAACTTTGGTGGAATCAATTTTATGAGCTTCTTAAAATAAACTTTCCAATGTATAACATTTTAGAAGTATTACCAATCGAAAATGTTTCGCAAATTGGTTTTAAAGCAAAAACATTCTACAGTAAAGATATTCGTGAAATAGCTTCATTAATTTCAAACACAGCCATTTTCATTGGAGCAGATAGCGGAATTATGCATCTATCTGTTTCTTCAAAAACAACTACAATAGGTATATTAAGTGGTAGTTTTAAAACAAAATATGAACCATATGGAAATGAAAGTATTGGATTTGATAAAAACGGAACATCACAGGAAGAAATAATAAATGAAATGAAAAAAATTCTTTTATCCAAGTAAGGCTAATGAAATATATCCATTTTATAATCAATCCAATATCAGGGGATGGAAAGCATAATTTAACCAAAACAGTTTTGAAAAAATATTTTTCTGACAAAGAATTCAAAATTGAGGTTGATTATTCAAATTACAAAAAACATGCAGTGATTTTAACAAAAAGTGCCATTACTAAAAATCCAGATTATATTGTTGCCTGTGGTGGAGATGGTACAATAAGCGAAGTTGCATCTAGCCTAATAAATGCCAAAATTAAATTAGGCATTATCCCAGTTGGATCCGGAAATGGTTTAGCATCAAACCTAAATATTCCAAAAGAGTTAGAACAAGCAAGTGAAATTATTCGAAATGGCAAAACGAAATTCATTGATGTTGGAAAAGCAAATGATCTTTATTTTTTTAGCAACATGGGTATTGGCATTGATGCATTGATTATAAAGAAATACGATAATTATAATCAGAGAACTTTAACTTCTTATATTCGAGCTTCAATAGCATCAAGCATTCAATTTAAACCGATGAAAACTATACTTTCATTTAATAATCAGATTATCAACACAAATTCATTCTTGCTTTTTATTTCTAATTCAAATGAAATGGGTTATGGAATGAGCTTAACACCCAAAGCGATTTTAAATGATGGTTTATTAGATTTAGTTCTAGTTTCCGAATTAAACTTTTTTGACAAACTAACTTTAGGTACGCGTGTACTATCAAATAAAATTGAAAAGTTCAAAAAAGCACAAAATGCCTTAATAGAAAAGATTAGTATTGAAATACCAGACAAAATATCTTTGGATGCACAAATTGATGGTGAATATTACAACTTAAAAACGAATAAAATTCAAGTTATAATAATAAAAAACGGATTAGAAGTTTTAACAAACTAAACTTTAAACGGATAAGATATGAAACAGTATCAAATTTTTGCTTTAATATCGATGGTTTTTGCAGGTTTGACATCAGTAGTTGCTAAAGCGGGTTTAAAAAATGTAGCAGCAGATACAGGTTTAGCTATTAGAACTTCATTCGTATTTGCGTTTATTTGGCTGAACATTATTGTTTTTAACAGCTATAAAGATTTTTCAAATCTTACCAAAAAAGATGTTCTGTTACTTGGTGTTTCGGCAGTAACAACAGCCATTTCTTGGATATTTTATTACAGAGCAATAAAAATTGGTACAGTTTCCGAAGTAGCATTGATTGATAAAGGAAGTATAATCATTACACTTTTACTTTCTTTTATCTTTCTAAATGAACAATTTACTTGGCGTATAGCGTTAGGTGGATTAATGATTATAGGTGGAATTCTAATCTTAACAATGAAATCATAATGGTTTAAAACTACGCGTAACCTTTTAATTATTTACCATGTTTAAAACCATTTTATTTATATTTTTAAGTATCAATACACTTAATGCTCAAGCCCAAAAAATAAGTGAACAGGAGAAGCAAATAGTTACAGACACTATTCAAAAAAAGGATGACACGCATGACTTCAAATTCAAACAACTAATTATTCCAACGGTTTTAATTGGTTATGGAATAATTGGTATTGAAAGTGATCAATTAAAACTATTCAACACCGAAATAAAGGAAGAAGTAAACGAAAATATCGACGAAAAAATAACGATTGATGATTTTTTACTATACCTTCCTGCGGCATCGGTTTATGGACTTAATGCAATCGGAATAAAAGGCAAGCACAATCTTAAAGACAGAACTATTATTTTAGGAACTTCTTATTTGCTTATGTCGGTTTCTGTTCTAAGTTTAAAATCGATAACAAAAGTGGAAAGACCGGATGGTAGTGGGAATAATTCTTTTCCATCCGGGCATACAGCTACAGCATTTGCAGGAGCAGAATTCCTTTGGCAGGAATATAAAGATGTTTCCGTTTGGTATGGAATTTCGGGATATATTGTAGCTGTCGGAACTGGAGCATTCAGAATTTATAACGACAAGCACTGGCTTACGGATGTAGCGGCTGGTGCGGGAATTGGAATTTTAAGCACAAAAGTTGCTTATTGGATTAATCCCTGGATTCAGGACAAAATTTTTAAGTCTAAGGAAAAAAATAGTATGTCAACTATAGCTCCCTTTTATAACGGCAAACAGTTTGGAATAGGATTATTAAAACAATTTTAAAATAATTAAAAAAGTATTGAGTTGAGCTCAAAAATCAGCGGATTAGTTAAAAAACCTAAATAAAAAATTAAATTTCAATGCATAATAATTTATTAGCTACATTTTATAAATATAACTTTCAAATTGAAAATGAAAATCATAACAAAATGAAATCATTAACCTTTTTTAATGGATAAAATCAAAATTCTAAAACAATTATAATCAAAAAAACTAAAGAATTAAAAAACTAAAAGAACTCTTCTCTGTCCGGTTTAAAGCTTTAGTTCTTCGTTCGCCACACCTTGCCAACGCTCCAAAAAGTTTTTGTATGCCCAGAAATCTATCCCTCCGAAACAAAAGTGTAAAAGGCAACAAAAACTTTTCCCAAAGCTTCTTTACATAATGTGGCATTATACGGCTATAAAAATGAGTGTAATCCAATTCAAAAGTGGTCATAGCCCTATAATAACATTATGTAAAAAAGCCGCTCCCCCACGCTCAAAAGCCCCGCTCCAGCCACACATTTTTTTCGCTTTCCTCGCACCACCCAGCTTCAAAAAACACGTGGCTTCGCGGGTCTTACTTTGTGTTTTCATAAAAACGTTTATCCTTAGCTTAAAAGCCTTTTTCCAAAGGACGTTTTACCATTTGTTTTTATTAGCTTACCGCATAAATCGGAAGTATTTGCATTATATTTTGAAGGTGCTACCCATCTCCGTAGTAACATAATTTATAATTCGTCATTCATAATAAATTCAGGCACCATCAAAATATAAGTTACCCGCAAGAGTATAGTTTTTATTTGCTCAAAGAATTTGTGGTTATTGCTTTTTGGTTTGCCGATGCCCCGCTGCTTTAAACAACTTTTTGCTTTTAAACCGTTAACTTTTGAATTATATCTGGGCATCAGCACCCCATAAAAGCAATCAGAAGATATACTGCTCAGCAAATAAAAACTATACCCTTGCTCTTCCTCCGAAACAAATTCTTCCTAGATACTTGAAAAAAGCGGTAGTATTTGCATTGTTTTTTGAAGGTGCCATCCATCTCCGAATCTACATCATCTAACATTCTTTTTCAATTCACTTCCCGGCACCCTCAAAAATCAAGACGATGTGCCAGTAAGAGTTTCAAATTTCGTGTTCGGATAAAAAGCATTTATATTGTTTTTTTGGTTTTTTCATCCGCCCACAAAATTTGAAACCCTTACAAGACGCACCCAACTCCGAACGAAAGTCTAACCGTCTCCGTATCAGATTCTTCCTAAACACTTAAAAAAGCGGTAGTATTTGCATTGATTTTTGAAGGTGCGTCCCATCTTCGAATGAAATATTTGCTTATTTCTATTTTCAATTCACTTTCAAGCACCCTCAAAAATCAAAAAGTGCAGCAAGAGTTTCAAATTTTGGGGCTGGATGAAAAGTATTGTTATTGTTATTTAGTTTTTTCATCCAGCCCAAAAATTTGAAACCCTTGCACAAGACCCCAACTCCGCAACAACAAAATCCGACTTCCATTGGAAAATTCTGCTCCAGAATCAAAAAATAAAAAATAAAAAAAAGGTAGCAAAGTTAAGTTCCGGGTTTACAAAAAAGCAAGTTCAAGCCCTCCGGGTTTTTTTAAAAATCTCCACCACCCATACATTTTCATAAGTACAACTCTACTCAACCACAAATCCCGACTACAATAGGTAGAATCGGGGTGGTAGTATTTTTTAAAAAAAACTTGCTTTTTTGAAACCCTCCACTTGGCGTCAGTGCTTTCTTTTTTTTCTTTTTTTTCTTTTGAAAAAATTTTATGGGGGTTGTGTGCCTTATTCAGAAATCTTTAAACGCCATGATATGATTAATTTTAAATTGAAACACCACGTTAGCGGAAACTACTACAACACACCGCATTTTTTTATTCTCAACAAAGGGTTAAACACCGGGAAACCGCTGTCTAAACCTTGTCCGAACTGCTTTGTTATTATGTTCTCCTGTACCGAAGACTTCGAAAACATGGAATCCATCTGTAAAAGCCTATGGAGAGCCAAATTTTGGCAACAATTCCTCATTGGTTCCGTCATTCCATACATCAGAATCCATGATTTTTCGAAAAACCTTATGATTAAATCGAATGAAATGACACAAGATTTTGAGCAACACAAAAAAGATGTAGCAGCACTCAAGCTTTTACTTCAAAAAGAAGAGCAATTTCAACAAAACATCAACCTTATTAACGATTTACGCCGTGTCATTTTACACCGGTACTGTAAAAAGTAATTGTATTTTTAAGCCTAGTCGCATTTGACCGGGCTTTTTTTATGATTGGTTGAAAACCCATCAATTTTGTTTATAAACTTTCAGGTTGAAAGCTGATTCAATCACATTTTAAAACTATTTTTGAAAATAGTAAGAATGAAATGCTCACTCTTGATTTCAAGGCTATGGAACATATAATGATCGGAACTTGCAATACCTGCAGCTACTCAAAGAAATTCAAATTTGGGGGTGGTCGTCTAAAATTCCAAAATGTCTGCTTAGGACCCGCCATAAACACCAAAACCGGAGCATTGGAAACCATCAACTACAAGCTCTATGATCCAATGAAATACAAAGTGTACACTGAAACTGATTTGCAGTCTCCACAACCGGAATACCTCAACAAATTTAAATACGGCAACTTCTCCATCAATCCAACGGGTAATTTTTGCCCTTCCTGCCACAACAAAACATTCGATTTTTCTATAAAAGTGACTGTTGAATAGAAAAAGCTTATTATCTTGTTCAATCTTTTTCATAACAGTTAGCAATGAATGACAGTTGCTATAAAAGTCTATTACTTAGCAAATCCCTTTCCGCTACAAAATAATTAAATACACTCACGAAAGAACCAAAATCATCCGGAAAATGATAAGTCAGTTTGACGTTTTGTAAGAATATAAATAAATAGTATATTTGATAAAAATACGCTACTCAGTAGCGACTATCCCTCCATTTTAGGGTGTATAGTCGCTAGTTTGTATCGCATATAAACGAGTTGTATGCCATGCTGAGAAGCCACCGCACGGTCAAGCACATTTGGTTTTTTGCCGACACGCAGAGCCAACTCAAAAAAACCAAAAGAGCTTGAATTTTTGCCAACGTTTCTACAGAATTAATCCCGTATTTTGTATTTATGAAATTACTTATCGTAGAAGACGAACCGCAATTATTAAAAAGTTTGGAAGATTTTGCATCCAAAGAAGGATACCTGTATGATTCTTCCAAGGGATTTCGTTCTGCTGCTGAACGCATCGCCCTTTACGACTACGATTGCATTGTCCTTGATATTAACTTGCCTGATGGAAATGGTTTTGATTTACTTGAAGCCCTGCATAAAGAAGGCAAGACGAACGGGGTCATAATACTTTCAGCACGTGATTCCTTAGATGACAAACTAAAAGGGCTTGGGCTTGGTGCCGACGATTACCTTACCAAACCATTCTATTTCTCTGAGCTAAATGCCAGAATTAAAGCCATTATCCGTAGAAAACAATTTAAAACGAACAAAATCGTCCACTTTTCTAACCTGGTTTTTGAACCAGACCAACATCTCATTGGCGTAGGCAACCTTGATAACCCCATTTCATTTACAAAAAAAGAATTCGCTTTACTTAGTTATCTCATAAATAACCATAAACGGGTTCTTTCCAAGGTGTCGTTGGCAGAATATATCTGGGGCGACTATGTGGATGAAGCCCAAAGTTTCGATTTCCTTTTCTCACAGATAAGGAACTTAAAACGTAAACTGAAAGAAGCCGGGGCAGACGTAGAAATAAACAATGTTTATGGAATAGGCTATCAAATAAAAGCACTATGAAACTGCTTACCTACACATCACGCATTCAATTGCGTTATTTCATGATTCTGTTTGGAATTTTTTCCATTCTGTTTTACGTAGTGCTTAACTGGAATGTACTTCGGAATGTGGACGAGGTGTTGCATAATAGAAAAATTAACCTGCTTGCATACCTCAAAACCAATCCTGAAGCTCCATTTCAAGGTGATAACCCGCTGGACGATTTTACTTTTTATGCCATAGATGCTGCAACTTTCCAAAAAAGCAAAGAAAACTATACAGATACGCTAATTTATGAACCTGTAGATGATGAACTGGATGAATACAGGAAATTAACCACTTTTGTAGAAATCCATAACCAATATTACAAACTGGAGATTTTAGCCCCGCATCTTGAAGCCGATGAAATGATAGGCACAATTGCCTTTTTTCTTGGAATATTACTTACCGGGCTATCGCTCTCTTTTTATCTATCGCAACGAATAATTTCACGGAAGATTTGGAAACCATTCTACGACATGTTGGAAAAACTTCGTGGTTTTCGCCTCGACAAGCAGCGGCTCCCGGAGTTATCATCTTCTCAGATTGATGAATTTAAAATGCTTAATGAGTCCATTAATGAATTGGTTTTGAAAAATATGGAAGTATTTACCAGTCAAAAACAATTTATTGAAAATGCCTCGCATGAAATGCAAACACCACTTGCCGTTATGCAGTCACGACTGGAAGCCCTTATAGGTCGGGCAGAGTTAACACAAGAGCAGGCAAAGATTGTGGAAGGACTTATAAGCTCCACCCAACGTTTAAAAAAACTGAATAAAACCCTTCTTTTACTTTCAAAAATTGAAAATCGGCAGTTCCTGTTAACTGACCAAGTTGATGTAAATCAGATTATACGGCAGTCAATGGAATATTATGAAGAACAGAAATCAACACTTCATATTTCAGTAACGATTGAAATAGAAGCCCAATTGACTGTACAGGGTAATATCATGCTCACGGAAATTCTTATTCAGAACTTGCTTAAAAATGCTTTTTTGCATAATACAGAAAATGGCATATTAACCATTTTTGTTGGAGAAAAGCAGCTTGCTATTTCCAATTCAGGCCAAAAAAAAGAGGGAGAAGGTTCAATGTTGGATAAAGATAAATTGTTTAACCGTTTTTATAAGCAATCGGGGAATCCTGATTCGTGGGGTCTCGGATTGTCCATAGCAAAGAAAATTGCAGAGACCAGCGGCTGGGAACTTTGTTATCGAAGTGAAGGAGACCTGCATATTTTCGAAGTGAATTTTCAATAATCTGTTCCGTTTCCCATTTTTCTACAGATTCAATGGTTTCCTTTGTAAGATAAATCATTTAAAACTATTAGAAAATGAAGAGCAAAATAATCTTGACAACAGCAATAGCACTAATTAGCACAGTGCTTTTTGCGCAGACGCCAAAAGCGTACATTACCAACTACGGCAGCGACTTTATATCAGTCATTGACATTCAGAAAAATCAAAAGTTTTCTGAAGTTATCACCGGAAGCAAGCCGCACGGAGTAGCAGTTTCACCAGACGGAAGCTGGATTGCTGTTAGTAATGAAGGCGATAATACAGTTTCTATCATTAGTGCGGCAGACAATAAAGTAAAACAGACCATTTCTGTTGGTAAGACACCCCACCAGTTAAGTTTCAGTATTGACGGAAAGTATGTTTTAACCGCAATCAATGGGGAACATAAGGTAGATGTGATTTCAACCGCAGATTGGAAACTTGTAAATTCAATTCCCGTTGGCAAAAACCCTCACATTGTGTTGCCAATGCCCGACGGAAAAAACGTTTGGGTTACTTCCGAAGGCGACAACAAAATTGTGAAAATCCATTTAGACAGTATGAAGGTTGTAGCAGAAATTCCCACTTTCGGTTTTCCAAGAGTAATGACAGCAACACCCGACGGCAAATATATTTACCTAACCATTCGCTGGTTTCACGGATTGGTAAAGATTGATGCAGCACAAAGTAAAATTATTGCTCAAGTTCTTTTACCTCAATCTGATAAATTTGACAACGAAGGGAAAGCCGCTCATGGACTTTGTGTTGCACCTGATGGCAAAACGGTTTACCTAACAAGCCAGTTTACCAATGATGTAACGGCTATTGATGTAGCATCGGATAAAATCCTGAAAAATATTACAGCCGGGAAAAACCCGAATTGGATTGAATTTACATCTGACGGAAAGTTTGCGGTGGTGAGTAACACATCTTCAAATGATGCAAGTATTATTGATGTTGTAAATTGGAAAGTGGTGGCGACTATTCCGGTTGGGAAAAACCCAAAACGTTTGTGGGTGGCAAATACAAAATAATTGTTGATTTATGAGATACGGGTTATTTATACTCATGCTTTTAATTCATATGTCGGTTTTTGGGCAAAAAACCGGAAGTATTTCGGGCAAAGTGTTTGACAGCGAAAATAATGCTGTTGAATTTGTAAATGTAATTCTTGCTTCCGTTAATGATTCAAGTACCATTGTCAATGGTACGGTTACAGACAATAAGGGCAGTTTTGTATTGACTAATGTCCCTCTTGGTAAGTATTTTATTCAGTTTCGGTTTATCGGATTCCTAAATCATCAACAAACTGTATTGCTAAACGATGCAAATGAAAATATAGAATTAGGAACGACAATAATGAAACTGGATGCAATCGCGTTGAACGCTGTTGAGATTGCTGCTTTTCGGAACCTAATTCAGAAAACCGATGAAGGAATTGTGGTGAACGCTTCGGAAAATTTGACACAAATAGGCGGTACAGCAGCCGACTTAATGAAAAATATGCCCGGGGTTCAGGTTGATATGGAAGGAAATTTAACCATGAGGGGAAAAACCCCTTTGATAATGATAAACGGCAGGGTTTCCGGTATTGGCGGGGTGGACAGGGTAACAAATCTGGAACAAATCCCTGCAAGCACTATTGAACGCATTGAAATTATTACAAACCCTTCAGCAAAATACGATGCCGATGCCGAAAGCGGAATTATAAACATTGTTCTTAAAAATAATACAAACCTTGGCACAAACGGAGCGGCAGCTTTGGGAGGCGGTTTGGGGGCACGCTATCGCTTAAACGGCTCATTCCTTATAAATAAAAATACAAACAAATGGGATTTGGGTCTGGCTTACGACAATTGGTTTACTACCCGTACACGCACGGTAAACAAACAGCGAACCCAATACGATTCTCAAGATGCTTACTATCTTTCACAGCCACGGGAAGACGAACGCACCATACAAACCCAAACGGCACGGTTTAATGTGGGCTATACCCCAAATGCTAAAAATAGTTTTAAATTGGAAGGCATTTGGCTTTTTGAAGGACAAGACAACCATGAAACGATTGTCAGCACTACCGAATCATCAATGCATGACTTCACAAGCCGGAACAGCCGATACTCAAACGAAATAAGGCGTTTCCATACGGGCGAACTCTTATTTAATTATACAAGAAATTTCAATCAAAAAAGGGTGCTTTCCATTGATGCAAGTTCGGCAATAGAATACAACAAGGAAAACACCGACATCTCAACTCAGAATTTAACGGAGCAGAACACTAATATAGGCAACCCGTTTTTACAGAAAACACACTTTTACGAAGATGCCAACCTGACCAATTTAACAGTAAACTATCTGCATCCGGTAAAAGAAAAAGGAATAATTGAAACAGGTTATAAAACCACACTTAGGTTCATTAATGATGATTATCTTCGTTCCAACCAACAGAACGGCGATTTTACAACCGATTTATCTCACACCGACATTTTTAAATTCAACGAACAAATTCATGCTCTTTATCTGCAATATACAGGTTGGACAGGTACTGAGCAAGAGCCAAAATTGAAATACCAATTCGGCATCCGACCCGAACAAGTTTGGAACACAGGCGATAATGTTCAAACACCATATAATTTTTCTAATAACTATTTTCAACTTTATCCGTCAGCATCGTTAATGTATTACACAACTAAAAGAAATTCGGTCAAACTCGCATACAGCAAACGAATTAACAGACCTTCAATAGGCGACTACAGTCCCTTTATTGATATTACCGATTCGTTAAACGTTTGGTCGGGTAATCCCGATATTCAGCCTGAAATTTCGCACGCATTTGGGATTACATACAATCATGAATTCAAAAAGGCAAGTCTTTCAACTTCCTTATTTTACCGGCTGACGAACAACAGTATTTTCCCATATACCACTATCGATATTAGTGGAGTAAGCACAACTCGACCCGAAAATTTCGGCAATTCATCAACCTATGGAGCTGAGGCCGTTTTCACTTATAAACCTTTTAATTTCTGGACTATAAATCTCGATGCCTCACTATATGAACAAAGAATTGAACAAAATGCACAATTGCAAAATACGCTTAAAAATCAACTGACAGGATATGCCAAATTTATTAATAATTTAGACCTATGGAAAAACGGCAGGCTTCAAATCACGGCAAATTACACCTCACCAGTTGTTATTCCGCAAGGCATAAAAAAGGAAATTTATTTTGTTGACCTTGGGTTTCAGCAAAAAATCTTAAAAGGACAAGGACGATTGGCTTTGACGATAACCGATATATTTGACACACAACGTAGTGAATCCTCTGTTTCCGGTAGCAATTTTGAATATACACACTATCGGAAAGTAGATACAAGGGCAGTTATGCTGATTTTCGCTTATACCTTTAAGTCGGAATTTAAAGAAAAACTCTTAGAAAATAAATTTAAAAATGAATGATATGAAAACTCCAATGATTGTTTTTTTTGCACTT
>Ga0209202_1001020_pt1 | contig 18456 bp, 12 predicted proteins | sample AD_UKC032_MetaG_FD_184416 | JGI IMG/M metagenome (GOLD analysis project Ga0209202, IMG submission 184416) | Active sludge microbial communities of municipal wastewater-treating anaerobic digesters from USA - AD_UKC032_MetaG (SPAdes) (version 2) | ecosystem: Engineered > Bioreactor > Anaerobic >... | reverse complement strand
CCTGGACATTGCCCGCGGCGAGCTGGAGATTTCCCCCGGGCAGGCGCCGCAACTCTCACCCTGGCCGCAACTTGAGTGGCCCCCGCTGCCCTTGAGCGAGGCGCAAGTCGGCGACCTGCGGGTAACGGTTCACTGGCCGGAGCGTCGGCCGCTGGAAGCGCAGGGCAATTTCCGATTTCGGCAGACTGCGGGGCAGTTGCAGATGGAATTCCGCCCGGCTACCGACCTGTTGCGGATAACGGCGAGTCAACCGCAACTTCCCGGCAATGAGCTTGAAATCCTTGCCGAGTGGTTGCCCGCCGCCGGCCCGGCGGCAGAGGCGCGGCTGCACATCGCTCGCCAGCCCGACCAGCAACCGGCCAGGCTCATCGCCCAGCTGCCGCTCCCTGCGCTGAGCGAACTGGGCCGCGTTTTTGGACTGGCCATGCCGTTGACCGCAACAGGCGGCACGGCAATGCTGAAGGCGGAAGCGCTTTTGGGTGAGACGACCGGAACCATCCGTTCGCTTAGCGGCGAAGCGGAATTTACGGATGCCCACCTGCAGGCGACGGGGATGGCGAATCCCCTGGTACTCGCGCTGGCCGGGAAACTTAGCTTCGCCTGGGAACCGTCACTCGCCCGACTCGAATTGCAGCCGGGGCTGCGCTGGCAGGTGACGGCTGACGGGGAGCCATCGCTGCAGGCAAGCGGTCGGCTTGAGCGGGCCTTTGCAATGCGAATGGACGATGGGGAGGTGGAGAGTGAGGCCGAGTTTCCATTCGCCGGGGGCTCGCCCCAATGGGGGCAATGGGAGGGCGCGGTACAGCACGTCAGGGTGAACGGCGGCGCGGGACTGGCCGATTGGCGAGCCGCCGAAGTCCAGCTGCGCATTAAAGGGCAACTGAAGCAGTGGCAGCGGGATGCCTTCCAGATGCGCGGCATGCAGGCGGCGGGCAAGGTGACGCTGCACTGGTCGCGCTCGGCCGAACTACGCAGCGAGCTTGCCTTGCAGCTCGATGTCCAGCGACTGGCGTGGTTGGGAGAATCGCCGCTGACCGTGGGCAAGTCCACCTGGGAAATAAAAGCCGAAGCGGCAACACAGGCTGACGGCGATTTCTGGCAAAGCCTGGCCTTGAATGGCGAGGCCAGCAGCCCGCAACTGAAAGTGACGCGGGGTTCGGCCGATAAGCTGACGCTCGGCCCGAGCCGCCTGCAGGTGGTGCAATTCCACCCGGCCGGGTCCCAGGGCGCTCAGGGTGAATTGTTGCTGTCGGCCGACGCCATGCGGATCGGTACCTGGCCGGCGCCCGATCTGCGCGCTCGCCTGCACCTTGAGGGCAGTGCCTTGCGCGCCGATGGCACTTTGCAGTTGCAGGGGGCAGAAGTGCTCCGCTTTGGCGGGACGCATGCGCTTTCACGAGGTTGCGGCGAAGCCTCGCTGACGACGCAGCACGCCCTGCAGACGCTGGGCAAGTTGCTGCAGCCGCGTCCGCCCGCCCTGCGCCCGCTCGATTTGCAGGCAGGCGAGGCCGATGCGCGCTTCACGGTGGACTGGTGTACGCAGCCGCACCTGCGGTTCGACGCCAAAGGCAGCTTGCAGGTGCGCGATGCCGCACTCGGCTGGGAACGGGCGCGCGCCGAAGCGGTTCAGTTCAAGCTGCAGCTCGACGGATTAAAGCCGCTGCAAGGCCGCATCCAGCTTGCTGCGCAACGCGGCGAACTGGCCACCGGCACCCCGCTGGCCGACCTGAACATGGACTTGGCCCTGGCGGCGCAGACGCTGCGCGTCCATGCACTGCACGTCAAGCTGCTCGGCGGCAGCGTGTCCAGCGAGCCGCTCAGCCTGCCATGGCCGCCAGCGGAACAAGCCTTGCCGCTGGAAATTCGCCAGATCGATCTGGGCCAGCTGCTCGCTCTGACCAAGGTTCACGGCTTGTCAGGGAGCGGCCAACTGGACGGCGTGCTGCCGCTGGTCTATCGCGACGGCAGCGTGGAAATCCGCGACGGCCAGCTAAACGGCCTGGGCGCCGGCACCATCAAGTACGCGCCGGCCGAGTTGATTCCGGACAATCCCGGCTTGCAGGCCTTGCGCAACTTCCACTACCGGCAACTGGGCATACACGTGTGGTATGCCGCCGACGGGACTTACCGGACGCAGGCAACGCTGGAAGGCAACAACCCCGATTTCTACAACGGGTATCCCATACGTTTCGGGCTCAACATCAACGGCAAGCTGCCGGGCTTGTTCCGCTCGGCAGTTTTTTCCGGTGATTTCAATCGACACATTCTGGAACAATTGCAATCGGGCAAACTGGAATAGTTTTGTTAAGCTGGCTCTATCCCCCTCGCGGAGTACGTTCATGTCTAGAAAATCCCTTCTGCTTTCCCTTGCTGGCATGGCGCTGCTGCTCGGCGCGTGTTCGCCCACTGTCCAGCTCCAGGCACCGGACAAGCCCATCGAAATCAACATGACCGTGAATATCAAGCACGAAATCCTGGTCAAGGTTGAAAAGGAAGTTCAGCAATTGTTCGATTCGAACAAGGGCCTGTTTTGATCAACGCCTCTCTTGACCAAGGAAATGCCATGAAAACATTGATGAAAGCTTGCTTGCTCAGCCTGTTGCTGATGATGCACGGCGCCTTTGCCGCCGACCTCAAGACAGCCAAGGAACAAGGCTGGGTAGGCGAGCAGAACAACGGCTACCTCGGCCTGGTCAAGAGCGATGCTCCCGCCGACCTGAAGGCGCTGGTGGCCGATGTGAATGGTCAGCGAAAAGCCCAGTTCACGCAGATTGCCACGAAGAACGGTATCGCCGAGGCGGAAGCGGCGAAGGTCTTTGCTCGCGAGGCGGCAGAGCGGACCTTGCCGGGAAATTACATCCAGAATCCGGCCGGCGCCTGGGTCAAGAAATAGGGGCAAATGGCTGCTTGTAGCGGTCGTCAGGTCACAGGTCCGGTGCCTGCAAGGCAAACGGACCACTAGCCGAAGACCCAATAAAAACCGGCCGAAGCCGGTTTGGAAAGCGTGCCGGGTTCGGCGCCCTCAGGCGCCGAATTCCCGTATCACTTGAACTTTGACTGGGCGTCAGTCAGACCGGCCTTGAAATCGTCCCACATCTTGTCGGCCGTTTCCTTCGCCTGTTCCCAGGCTTCGCCAGTCGACTTTCCGAGTTCCTTCATTTTTTCCGCGGCAGCGCTGTGCCTGGCGCGCAGTTCATGAAGTTGCTCGGCACGCTTGATTCTCAAATCGGCGCTGACGTTGTCCAGTTTGGCCTCCAGCAGATCAACCTGGGTACTCCATTCCTTCAGTTGCGCTGCCATTTTTTGCTTGTATGCGTTTTGTACTTCCATGGCTCTCTCCTTGATCGGCTGGCGCCGGTTCGTTCCTACTTGGCTGCTGTGACCACCAGCTTGTTGCTGACATCCCTGACGTCCGCGACCGCGGCGGCCAGAGTCCTGGCCTTGTCGCTGTTCGTCTGCGAATCGACCGTGCCGGTCAATGTCACCACGCCCTTGACGGTGTCGACACTGATTTTCAGGGTCTTCAGGCCGGGTTCGGCAAAGACGGCGGCCTTGACCCTGGTCGTGATTTCGGTGTCATCAATGACCTGCCCGGCCTTTGCGCTTTGCTCGGTCATTTTTTTCTCGGCCTTGTCGACGGTATCGCCAATCTTGTTTTTGGCATCGGAGGCTGTCTGGTCCATCGCCTTGCCCGCCTTTTCCGCCGGTCCCGGCTTGTCGCAGGCGGTCAGTCCGGCGGCGAGAAACAGCGAAATGGCGATCAGTTTGAGCTTGCTATGTGTCATTTTTTGGTTCTCCAGTGTGTTGTGAAAATTGCTTTGCTTCTCTATATCCTGCCGAGCAACAAGAGGATGACCAGAATTATCACCACCAACCCGATGCCGCCGCTGGGCCCGTAACCCCAGCTCCGGCTGTGCGGCCAGCTTGGAATTACGCCGACCAGTATCAGGATCAGAACGATCAACAGAATTGTTCCTAATGACATTTTGTTTCTCCTAACAGTGATTTGTTGCGAGGCACGCTTGAATCCGTGCCGCAATCTGATATTACGCGGGCCATGGCGATGGTCTGTACGCCAGCACACAGACAGCCTCCGGGGCCGGAGCGAAGATGCGACGCAGAGGAAGGCTGCGCATTGACAGCTTCCTCGCCCGAGGCAATTGCCCCAGGAAACAGCGACATCAGGAGATATGATGAAAAATGGAATGATTTTCGGCCATGGATCTGTCGATAGCAGCAAGCAAGCCCTCGTGATGGATCTCAAGGACGCTGTCGGCGATGCCGACCGCCTGCTTACCAACGTGGTCGCTGCAAGCGCTGACGAAATCGCCCTGGCGCGACGAAAGCTTGAATCCCGCCTGGCTGATGCGAGAACTGTCCTCGTGGATGCGAGCAGGGTTGTGTCGGACCGGGCCAAGTATGCGGCCGATGCCACCGACGCCTACGTCCGGGACAACCCCTGGAAGATGCTCGGGGTCGCCGCCGCAGCGGGTATCGTCATTGGCGGCATCCTCCTGCGTCGCCACTGAACCGGCCCTCTGACGGTACCGTGCGGCTTCTTGCCGGTCACGGCCGTCGAGCTTCGCTCCCTGGTTGGGAGCACACAGTCGAAAGCTTGGATCAATGTCGTTTCACAGGCGAATGTTCCCGCAGTATGAGAGCGCATGGTTGACGGGTACAGCGATGACGTTTCACGGACGATTGATCCAGCAGCTTCGCTTGCTTTCGGACGCGTTTTTGATGGAGATGAAGCAGTCATGAAAAGTGCTTCCGGTTTTGGCCTCAGCGTTGCGTCCTATGGTCAACCCTGCCCTGTCTGCAACGCTTCCACACATCGCATTCCGCGGCGTTTCATCGATTGGCTGCTGAGCATTTTCACGCCTGTCCGCCGCTATCGGTGCCAATCGATGAAATGCACCTGGGAAGGCAATCTGCGCGTCAAGTGATCGCGCCGCCAATACTCATTGAAGGAGAATTAAATGGCCAGCATCGGCTTTCACGAGTCTGAAGACAAGCTGTCCGCTGCGACGCGGGACATGCACCGGGCAATTGTGTCCTTGATGGAAGAGCTGGAAGCCGTCGACTGGTACAACCAGCGCTGCGATGCCTGCGCCGACCCGGAACTCAGGGGCATCCTCGAACACAACCGGGACGAAGAAAAAGAGCACGCTGCAATGCTCCTCGAATGGATCCGGCGCGGAGATCAAAAAATCTCCGGGGAACTCAAGCGCTATCTGTTCTCCGACAAGGCGATCGCCGGCCACTAGGGTTCGACGGCCGGCCCGGGCATGCGATGCGAATCGTTATGTGTGCCAGCGTACCGATCCGGCCGGCATTTCTCCTTATGCTGTTCTCAAGGCGTCGCCACGGGTTATCGGGAAGACGCTGGAAACAGAGAGTCCTGTTTTTCCCATCCAAGGAGCATCAATCATGAATTCAGCAAGCAAGTATCTGTCCGCCATGTTTCTCGCCGCCACCCTGATTACCGCCGTCGGTTGCTCGTCTACGCGAACCCAGGAAAGCACCGGCGAATATTCCGATGACGTCGCGATCACGGCCAAGGTCAAGGCGGCCATTCTGGGTGAGTCCACCCTGAAGTCCGCCGAGATCAACGTCGAGACCTTCAAGGGTGTCGTTCAGTTGAGTGGTTTCGTCAGTTCGCAGGCCGCCATCAACAAGGCTGTCGAGCTTACTCGTGCGGTCAGCGGCGTGAAGTCGGTCAAGAACGACATGCGCATCAAGTAATCGAGGTCTGACCCGCCGGCCGGTAAGTGACTTCAGGTCAGGCACCGGCTGCGGGGTGAAGTACCCTGTCTCACGATGCGCCCGCATCGTGAGACTTTTGATTTCTGGAAAGGCCATCCCGTTTGAGTGCCCGTACGACGCTCTCCGCATATTTCGGTCAGATGAAGGCCCGGCTGGGCTTTGCCGGCCAGTCCCGGCGCCAGCCCGGTGAGGACGCGCCGCTGCGCGCGGAACTGTATAGTGCCGACCAGATGGCCCAGCACGGCAGGGCGTTGGCGGCAACGCACCGGCTGGCTTCGGGAAGCGTCGCGGACCGACTGCTGGATCGGCTGGCGGCCAACGAAAACACGCTGATCGGTGTCTGCCGGCGGCTGAACTCCGTATCCACCGAAAAGCGCCGGATCACCCCGGCCGGCGAGTGGCTGCTCGACAACTTCTACCTGATCGAGGAACAGATCCGCACCGCCAAGCGGCATCTGCCGAAAGGCTACAGCCGCGAACTGCCCCGTCTGGCGACTGGGCCGTCTGCCGGGCATCCCCGTGTCTACGACATTGCGTTGGAAACCGTCGCGCATGGCGACGGGCGGGTCGATCCGGAAACGCTCAATCGCTTCGTGGCGGCCTATCAGACGGTCACCGATCTCAGGCTGGGCGAGCTGTGGGCGATCCCGATCATGCTGCGCTTGGCGGTAATCGAGAATCTGCGGCGGGTCGGGGCGCGCATCGCCGCTGGCTGGGACGAGCGCAATCTGGCCGGGTATTGGGCGGACCGGATGACGGCATGCGCAGAGAATGATCCGAAAAACCTGATTCTGGTGATTGCCGACATGGCGCGCTCGCAGCCGCCGATGGTCAGCGCCTTCGTCGCCGAACTCGTCCGTCGCCTGCAGGGGCGGGGGCCGGCGCTGGCGCTGCCGCTGACCTGGGTCGAGCAGCACTTGGCGGAATCCGGTCTAAGCATCGCGCAGCTGGTCCAGGCCGAGAACCAGTCGCAGGCCGCCGACCAAGTGACGATCAGCAACAGCATCGGCAGCCTGCGTATCCTCGGTGCGATGGATTGGCAGAAATTTGTCGAGACCCAGAGTGTCGTCGAGCAGACCTTGCTCGAGGACCCCGGCAGCGTTTATGGCCGGATGGACTTTGCGACGCGCGATCGCTATCGCCACGCTGCCGAGGAGATCGCGCGCAAGGGGAAACTGTCCGAGGGCGCGGTGGCCCGCAAAGCCGTCGAGTTGGCTCGTGCCGGCGCTCAGGCCGGGACGGATGAGCATGGCGGACACGTCGGCTTCTACCTGATCGGCAAGGGCCGGGCGGAACTGGAACGGGTAGCTGAAGTTGCTCATTCGGCAAGCGACAGCTTGCGCCGCGCGGCAAGTCAATATCCGTTGCTGATCTACCTCGGCGGCATCGTGCTGATCGCCGGGGTACTCAGCGCAAGCCTGCTGCTGCGTGCGCTGGCCAGCGGGATGGCGACCTGGGCGTTGGTCCCGCTCGCCGCGGTTTGCCTACTGGCGTCCAGCCAGCTCGCGGTGGCCCTGATGAACTGGCTGGCCGGCCTGCTGGTCGCCCCCAAACCCTTGCCTAAAATGGATTTTTCCGAAGGTATTCCGGAAACATCGCGCACGCTAGTGGTGGTGCCGACCATGCTGAGCAGCCTTGCCGGCGTCGAGGCGCTGGTCGAGGCGCTGGAGGTCAGGTTCCTCGCCAATCACGATCCCAGCCTGCACTTTGCGCTGTTGAGCGATTTCCTCGATGCCGCGCAGGAGTCGCTGCCGGAAGACGCCGCCCTGATGCAGCTGGCCGGCGACAGAATCGCCGAACTGAACGCGAAATATGCCCCAGATTCGGCGTCGACCGCAGCAGACATCTTTTTCCTGTTGCATCGGCCGCGCCGCTGGAATCCGCAGGAAAACACGTGGATGGGCCATGAACGCAAGCGCGGCAAACTGGCCGAATTGAACGCCTTGCTGCGCACCGGGGCGCGCGACGGCTTTTCACTGGTGGTCGGCGATACGGCAGCGCTGGCCGGGGTCAGGTATGTCATCACGCTGGACAGCGACACCCAGTTGCCGCGCGATGCTGCGCGCCAGTTTGTCGGGGCCATGGCGCATCCGCTGAATCGTCCGTGCTATGACGAAACCCGGGGGCGGGTGGTCAGCGGCTACGGCATCCTGCAGCCGCGGGTGGCGGTCAGTCTGCCAAGCACCAACCGTTCGCGCCTGGCCCGGCTCTATGGCGGCGAACCCGGCATCGACCCCTACACCCGCGCGGTGTCGGATGTTTATCAGGATGTGTTCGGCGAAGGTTCGTTCATCGGCAAGGGCATCTACGACGTCGACGCCTTCGAGTGCGCCCTCGGCGGCCGCTTCCCGGAAAATCGCATTCTCAGCCACGACCTGCTCGAAGGCTGTTACGCCCGCGCCGGCCTGTTGAGCGACGTGCAGTTGTACGAGGACTGCCCGGCCAGCTACCGGGCCGACGTGATGCGCCGTCACCGCTGGATACGCGGCGACTGGCAGCTGGCCGGCTGGCTGTGGCGCCGGGTGCCGGGCGAGGATAGCTGCCGGCGCCGGAATCCGCTGTCGCCCCTGTCGCAGTGGAAGCTGATCGACAACCTGCGGCGCAGCCTCGTCCCGGCGGCGCTGACGCTGCTCCTGGTACTCGGCTGGACGGTCCTCGCGCCGGTCGGCTGGTGGACCTTGTCGATACTTGGCATTCTGGTCGTCCCGCCGATTTTTTCGGCGTTTCTTGACGCCTGCCGCAAGCCCGATGAAGTATTGTTCAGGCAGCATTTTGCTGCCGTCGCCGGCTCGCTTTCCCGGAATCTTCGGCAGGTCGGGCTGGAACTTGCCGTTCTGCCCTACGAAGCATTTTTCAGTCTCGATGCCATTGCCCGCACCCTGTGGCGCTCGCTGATTTCGCGCCGGCATTTGCTGGAGTGGAATCCGTCGAGCGAGGTCGAGCGCCAGCTGTCCGGGCGCGGGCGCAGCGAACTCGCCGCTTGTCTGCGCGCGATGTGGATCGGGCCGTTGATCGCCGTGGCGGTGGCGCTCCAGTTGCTGCTGACGGATCTGGCGCTGCTGGTGGTGGCGGGGCCGTTCCTCCTGCTCTGGCTGCTTTCGCCAGTCATCGCCTGGTGGGTAAGCCGTCTGCTTGCTGTTCCCAAGGCCAGCCTGAGCGTCGAGCAACGCATTTTCCTGCGCCGGATTTCACGGCGGACCTGGGGCTTCTTCGAGCGCTTCGTCGGCCCGGAAGACCACTGGCTGGCCCCCGACAACTACCAAGAATACCGCATTGCGGCAATCGCCCACCGCACCTCGCCGACCAACATGGGCCTGGCCTTGCTGGCCAATCTGGCGGCCCATGATTTCGGCTATATCCCGGGCGGACGGCTGCTTGAGCGCACCGCCAGCACCCTGCGCACGATGACCGGACTGGCGCGCTACCGAGGACATTTCTACAACTGGTACGACACGCAGACGCTGGAGCCGTTGCCGGTGCTCTACGTTTCGACCGTCGATAGCGGAAACCTGGCCGGCCATCTGCTGACCCTGCGCGGCGGGCTGCTCGGGCTGGCCGATGAAGCGATATTGACGGCGCGGCTGTTTGCCGGGCTGGGCGACACGCTCGGTCTGCTTGCCGATAGCGTCGATGGGGCTGACGCGGGTAGCGCAGCCGCCTTCCGCAAGAATCTGGAGGCCGCCGCGGCGGCGCCTCCCGCAACCATCGAGGCCATGCGCCTGGTGCTCCTGCGCTTGCTGGCCGGCAGCGGCGAGCTGCTGGCCGGGACTGCCGCCCAGCTCAAAAGCCGGGATGAAATGCTGCCCGAAAACGAAGCCAACGAATGGGCGCTGGCGCTTGCCAGCCAGCTTGACGACGCGCTGGCCGAACTGGAACAGCTGACCCCGTGGCTCACCATGCCGCCAGCGCCGGACGGCCTCGAAGAGTTCGCCCGGATGGCCGCAGAGCTGGACATGCCAACCCTGCGCGGTGTGGCACGACTGGAGGCTGAACTTTGCCCGGCTATCGACTTGCAGCTGGCGGCAGAAATGACGCCGGTGCAGTGCGAATGGCTGGCCGAATTGCGCCGGCTGATTGTCGCCGGGAGCAGCGAAGGGTACCGCCGCATCGGCCGCATCGACGCCCTGGCCGGGGAGTGCGGCGAACTCGCCGAGATGGACTATGAGTTCCTGTTCGACAAGGAACGGCATTTGCTGACCATCGGCTACAACGTCACCGAACGCCGGGTGGATACCAGCTACTACGATCTGCTGGCCTCCGAGGCCCGCCTGTGCAACTTCGTCGCCATCGCCCAAGGGCAACTGCCGCAGGAGAGCTGGTTCTCGCTCGGCCGTCTGCTCACCGGGACCGGCGGCGAGCCGGCGCTGCTCTCGTGGAGCGGCTCGATGTTCGAGTACCTGATGCCGCTGCTGGTCATGCCCAATTACGCCAACACCCTGCTCGACCAGACCTGCAAGGCGGCGGTCGCCCGCCAGATCGAATACGGCAAGCAGCGCGGCGTGCCGTGGGGCGTTTCCGAATCCGGCTACAACACGGTCGATGTCCATCTCAACTACCAGTACCGCGCCTTCGGGGTGCCGGGGCTGGGGCTCAAGCGCGGGCTGGCCGAGGATCTGGTGATCGCCCCCTATGCCTCGGCACTGGCCCTGATGGTGGCGCCGGAAGCGGCCTGCCTGAATATGCAGCGCATGGCCGATGAGGGATTCGTCGGCAAATACGGCTTTTTCGAAGCCATCGATTACACGCCGGCCCGCCAGCGGCGCGGCCAGTCGCATGTCGTGGTGCGCTCCTTCATGGCGCATCACCAGGGCATGAGCCTGCTGGCGCTGGCCTATCTGCTGCTCGACCAGCCGATGCAGCGCCGCTTTTCTGCCGATCGCCTGTTCCAGGCGATCATGCTGCTGCTCCAGGAACGCATTCCCAAGGTCACGACGCTGTTCTCGCACACCGCCGAACTAGCTGACGCGCGGTCGACCGAAGCGGCCGCTGAAATGCCGATCCGCGTCTTCACCACCCCGGACACCCCGATACCGGAAGTTCAGTTGTTGTCGAACGGCCGTTACCACGTCATGGTCACCAACGCCGGGGGCGGTTACAGTCGCTGGAACGATCTCGCCGTCACGCGCTGGCGCGAAGACGGGCTGCGCGACAACCGGGGCAGCTTCTGTTACATCCGCGAGGTGGCGAGCGGGACGGTCTGGTCGACCGCCTACCAGCCGACGCTCAGGCGCGCCGATCATTACGAGGCGATTTTCTCCGAAGGGCGCGCCGAGTTCCGCCGGCGCGATTCGCTGGGCAGCGTGCCGGGTAGCGGGGAAGGGGAGTTCGAGACGTATACCGAGATCGTCGTCTCGCCAGAGGACGACATCGAGTTGCGCCGCACCCGCATCACCAACCGCTCGCGGCAGCGCCGAGAAATCGAGGTCACCAGTTACGCCGAAGTGGTGCTGGCGCCGCCGGCGGCCGATGAGCTGCATCCAGCCTTCAGCAATCTTTTCGTGCAAACCGAGATCTTGCACGAGAGGAACGCCATCCTGTGCACCCGTCGGCCGCGCTCGCCCGGCGAGCAGGCGCCAACCATGCTGCACCTGATGGCGGTGCATGGGGCGACCAACGGCACTGTGTCGTACGAGACGGATCGTCTGGGCTTCCTCGGGCGCACCAACACTGCCGCCAATCCGCAGGTGATGCGCGAGAGCACGACGCTGGCCGGGGCTGACGGATCGGTGCTCGACCCGGTGGTGGCGATTCGCCGGCGCATCATGCTCGACCCGGAGCAGTCGGTGACCATCGATCTGGTGACAGGTGTCGCCGAAACCCGCGACAGCGCGCTGGCGCTGGTCGAGAAATATCAGGACCGGAATCTCGCCGACCGCGTCTTCGAGCTGACATGGACGCACAGTCAGGTCGTCTTGCGTCAGCTCAACGCGACCGAGGCCGATGCGCAGCTTTATGCCCACTTGGCGAGCGCGGTCATCCATGCCAACCCCCTGCTGCGTGCCGACCCCGCCGTCCTGGTCAGGAACCGGCGCGGGCAGTCGGGCCTCTGGGGCTATGCCATTTCCGGCGATCTGCCCATCGTGCTGCTGCAGATCGGCGATGCGGCCAATATCGATCTCGTGCGCCAGCTCGTTCAGGCCCACGCCTACTGGCGCCTGAAAGGGCTGGCCGTCGACCTGGTGATCTGGAACGAGGATCACGCCGGCTACCGGCAGCGCCTGCAGGAACAGATCATGGGCCTGATCGCCTCGGGCATCGAGGCCAGCGTGATCGACCGCCCGGGCGGCATTTTCGTGCGGCTGGCCGAGCAGATCTCGAGCGAGGATCGCATCCTGCTCCAGTCGGTGGCACGGGCCGTCATCACCGACAACCGGGGCACGCTGGCCGAACAGCTCGAGCGGCGCAGCCTGAGCGAGACGCGCGTGCCCCGTCTGGTGCCGACCCGGCGCTACCGGCCTGAAGCGCCGCCGGCCGCGACGCCGCCCGGTGTCGATCTGCAACTGTTCAACGGCCTCGGCGGCTTTTCCGCCGACGCGTCCGAATATGTCATTACGCTTTCCCCCGCGCAGACGACGCCGGCGCCGTGGGCGAATGTGCTGGCCAATCCGCAGTTCGGGACGATCGTTTCGGAGAGTGGTTCGGCCTATACCTGGAGCGAGAATGCCCACGAATTCCGCCTGACCCCCTGGCACGACGATCCGGTCAGCGACGCCGGCGGCGAAGCGATCTATCTGCGCGACGAGGAGACTGGCCGCGTCTGGTCGCCGACCCCGTTGCCGGTGCCGGCCGCGATGCCTTACGTCATCCGCCATGGCTTCGGCTACAGCGTCTTCGAAACTCTTACCGGCGGCATCGAATCCGAACTCCGGGTCTATGTGGCGAGCGACGCGGCGGTCAAATTCTCGGTCCTGAAATTGCACAATAAATCGGGTCGACCGCGGCAGTTGTCGGCGACCGGCTATGTCGAATGGGTCCTCGGCGATTTGCGCGCCAAATCGGCCATGCATGTCAGCAGCGAAGTCGCCCCCGGCAGCGGCGCGCTCTACGCCCGCAATCCCTACAGTACGGAATTCGCCGGGCGCGTCGCCTTCTTCGATGTCGACGACCCGAGACGCACGGTAAGCGGCGACCGGGCGGAATTCATCGGGCGCAACGGCACGCTGCAAAATCCGGCCGCCATGAAGCGTGCGCGTCTTTCCGGCAAGGTCGGCGCCGGGCTCGACCCCTGCGCGGCGATTCAGGTCGCTTTCGAACTGGCCGACGGCGAGGAACGCGAGATCGTTTTCCGCCTCGGCGTCGGGCGCAACGCCGACGAGGCCGGGCAGCTCGTCCAGCGCTTTCGCGGCGTCCTGGCGGCGCACGACGCACTCGCCGTGGTACGCCGGCAATGGACGCAGACGCTCGGTGCCGTGCAGGTGGAGACGCCCGATCCGGCGGTCAATGTGCTGGCCAATGGCTGGCTGATCTATCAGACGCTAGCCTGCCGGGTCTGGGCGCGCAGCGGCTACTACCAGTCGGGCGGCGCTTTCGGCTTTCGCGACCAGCTGCAGGACACGATGGCGCTGCTCCATGCCGAGCCGGGCCTGCTCCGCGAACATTTGCTGCTCTGTGCCAGCCGCCAGTTCCCGGAAGGCGATGTCCAGCACTGGTGGCATCCGCCCTCGGGCCGTGGTGTTCGTACGCGCTGTTCCGACGACTACCTGTGGCTGCCGCTGGCGGCATGTCGCTATGTCGCGGGCACCGGCGACCGTGCCGTGCTTGACGAGACAGCGCATTTCCTCGAAGGCCGTCCGGTCAACCCGGAGGACGACTCCTATTACGACCTGCCGGGTCGCTCGTCCGAAACGGCCACCCTCTACGAGCATTGCGTGCGCGCCATCCGGCACGGCCTGCGCTTCGGCGCCCACGGCCTGCCGCTGATCGGCTCCGGGGACTGGAATGACGGCATGGACCGGGTGGGCATCCAGGGCAAAGGGGAAAGCGTCTGGCTGGGTTTCTTCCTCTGCGATGTGCTCAGGCGCTTCAGCGAACTGGCGGTGGCGCACGGCGACACCACCTTCGCCGAATTCTGCCGGGGCGAGGGCGCCCGCCTGCAGCAAGCACTGGAACAGCACGGCTGGGACGGTGCCTGGTATCGCCGTGCCTATTTCGACGACGGCACGCCGCTCGGCACGGCAAGCGGCGAGGAATGCCGGATCGACTCGATCTCGCAGAGCTGGTCCGTGCTGTCCGGCGCTGCCGATGGCCAGCGCGCGCGGCTGGCCATGCAGGCGGTCGACGAGCGCCTGGTGCGGCGCGCTGACGGGCTCGTCCAGCTGCTCGATCCGCCCTTCGACAATTCGGCGCTCGACCCCGGCTACATCCGCGGCTACGTGCCCGGCGTGCGCGAGAACGGCGGCCAATACACCCATGGCGCGATCTGGGCGGCGATGGCTTTTGCCGCGCTGGGCGACGGCGAACGTGCCTGGGAGCTGACGCGCATGATCAACCCGGTCAACCACGCGCTGTCCGCTGCTGGCGTCGCGACCTACAAAGTCGAACCTTACGTGGTCGCTGCCGACGTCTACGCGCTGGCGCCGCATACCGGCCGTGGTGGCTGGTCGTGGTACACCGGCTCGGCCGGCTGGCTGTACCGGCTGCTGCTCGAATCGTTGCTCGGCCTGCGGCTGGAAGGGAATGTGCTGCATGTCGCGCCCTGCCTGCCGGCAGAGTGGCCGGGGTGCACGATTCGTTACCGCTACCGGGCGACGGTCTATCACATCGTCGTTACGCAAGTTCAGGGCGGTCGCGAAGGGCAGGGCGCTGCGGGCAGTCTGACCGTCGATGGCGTTGCGCGTGCCGACGGGGTGATTCCCCTGGTCGACGACCAGGGCGAACATCAGGTCATGATCACGTCGACCATGGCAGGTTCATGAACACTGCCCCGTCGATCAGTTTCCCGGGCTGCCGGTCCGCGCCGCGCGGAGTTCGGCCTCGAGGCGCTTGGCCTCGCTGATGTCGATGAAGGTGATCACCACGCCGTCGATCACGTTATCCAGCGTCCGGTAGGGCATGATCCGCACGATGTACCAGCCGGCATCGCGGCTGGCGATCTGCTTTTCCGAGAAAACCAGCGTCCGCAGCACTTCCTGCGCATCGGCCTGCAGGTCGGGATAGTCGAGGTCATGGACGATGTCCGATAGCGGGCGCCCGACATCGCCGGGAATCAGCTTGAAGATGTGCGTCGCCTGGCTGGTAAATCGCCGCACCTGCAGCAGGTTGTCGAGGAAGACGGTGGCGATGTCGGTGCTGTTCAGCAGGTTCTTCATGTCGTTGCTGGTGGCCGACAATTCATCGACTTTCGACTGAAGCTCGGCGTTGACCATCTGCAGCTCTTCGTTGAGCGACTGCATTTCCTCCTTCGAGGTAGTCAGCTCCTCGTTGGTCGATTGCAGTTCCTCGTTGGTGGATTGCAGTTCCTCGTTCGCCGATTTGAGTTCTTCATGCGAGGTCTGCATTTCCTCGCGAATGGTCTGGACCTCTTCCCTGGCCTTCTGCAGCGCTTCTTCAAGTTCCTGAACGCGCGGGTCGGTGGCCTCTTCGCCGCTGCGCTGCCGGCGCTTGGGTTTGGCGGCCGCGACATCCTTGAAGACAATCATCGCCATGCCCTGGAGCTGGGCCGGCTCCTGGATGGGATGGATGGTCAGGTCGATCGCCTGTTTTTCGCCGTCGCCGCCGACCACCAGATTGTGGACGACGACCGCCTCGGCGCTGCGCAGCGCCTTGGGCAGGGCGACGATCAGTTCCTGGCGCAACCCCTCGCGCGCCATCGCGTGAATGTTCCAGTTGGCCTTGCCGGCGGCGGGCTCCAGGTATTTTCCGGTACGGCCGCTGATGAAGACCACGTCGCCCTCGGCATTGGTCAGCACCGCAGCGGGCGCAAATTTCTGCAGGAGCAGGTGGTCGGCAAGGGCCTGCAAATTATTGGGCGGCATGGTCAGGGTCGGACTATCGTTGGCATGAACAGGTGAGTTCGGGTGACGGGTCGGGAATTCCACATCGAATGGTTTCGGCGCACTCAGTTCCCGGCGGTAGATGCGTGCCTTGACGTCGAGCGGCGTAAAAAGATCGGTAAAGCCGCCGATGCTCTCCGCGCTACCGAGAAAGAGGGCGCCGCCCGGTCTCAGGCTGTAATGAAAGAGCGGCAGCAGCTTCTTTTGCAGGTCGGCGCCCAGATAAATCAGCAGGTTCCGGCAGGTGAGAATGTCCAGCTTGGTAAACGGCGGGTCCATTGTGACATTGTGCGGTGCGAATACCACCATCTGGCGGATGTCCTGGTTGACCCGGAATTTTCCGGCGTCTTCCCGGAAGAAGCGGGCCAGGCGCTCGGCCGACACGTCGCCGGCAATGTTCGCCGGATAGAGCCCCTGGCGGGCCCGGGCAATCGCATCCGGGTCGAGGTCGGTGGCGAAAATCTGCAGCTCGACCCGCTCCTTCGGCTTGAACTGTGCGGCCGCTTCCCGGAAGACGATGGCCAGCGAATAGGCCTCCTCGCCGCTCGAGCAGCCGGCCACCCAGGCGCGCAGCACATTGCCCGGCGGGTTGGCGCGGATGATCCCGGGCAGCACCTTTTCCTGCAGCCAGGCCCAGGCGGCCGGGTCGCGGAAGAATTGCGTCACCCCGATCAGCAACTCCTTGAACAGCAGGTCGACTTCCTGCGGATTGGCCTGCAGATAGGTCACGTAGTCGGCAATGCCGGCGAGCTGGTGGATGCCGATGCGGCGCTCGATCCGCCGATAAACCGTGCTCTTCTTGTAAAGCGAGAAGTCATGCCCGCTTTGCGCGCGCAACAGGATGCAGACTTTCTCGAAAGCGGAATTCCCTGCCGGACTTTCGAGTTCAATCGGCACTTCGGTGAGCGGCAGCGGGTGGAGCTGGCGGCGGAGGATCAGCCGGGGCAGTTCGCCGGGTGCGGCAACCATGTCGGCCAGCCCGGCATTGATCGCACTGCGCGGCATGGCATCGAACTTGGCGGTTTCCGGCGTCTGTACCAGCGCCAGGCCGCCCCGTCTGCGGATCGCCGCGAGACCTGCGGTTCCATCGGAACCCATGCCGGATAGGATGATCCCGATTGCCTGGTCGCCCCGGTCTTCGGCCAGGCTGGTCAGGAACGAGTCGATCGGCAGGTGCAGCCCGCGCCGGGCCACCGGGTCAAGCAGGTAAAGCGAGCCGTGCAGGATCGAGAGATCCTTGTTGGGCGGAATGACATAAACGCAGCCCGGCCTGACCTTCATCCGGTTTTCGGCCTGCTGCACGATCATCGGCGTGGCGCGTTGCAGCAGTTCCGGGAGCATTCCGGGCCGGTTGGGGTCGAGATGCTGGACGACGACCAGGGCCATGCCGCTGTTGGCGGGAACGCCGGCGAGCAATTGCTCCAGTGCTTCCAGCCCCCCGGCCGAGGCGCCGATGCCGACGATGGGGAAAGTCGTGTCCTGGACTGCGGCTAAGGAGTCAGCGGAACCAACATCGGGATACATATTGTCTGGTGCATCCGGCATTTGCAGATCACACGCCCCAGGTTACCGGCTCGCGGCCCTGCAACGAGCGCTCCAGCATTTCGAGCAGGGGGACCGCGCGCTGGAACAGGCTGACCTTGCGGTCGACCTCGGATTCCGGCTCATTTTCGTCGGCTGGCTGGCTGGCCTGTCTGGCCTTGTCGACCGCAATGGCTGAGCGGAGTGCCGCGATTGCCGCGGGCAACTGGTCGACGGTGACGATGCCGCGCGCTTCTTCGGGATCCTTGCCGAGCAGGGCCAGTATCTCCTTGCCGTTTTTCTCGAACATGATCAGATCGCCGCTGGCGGCTGATTTGAAGGTGACTAACATGATGTTCGATCCTTTGCGCTACTTTGCTTGTTTGGGTGCATCGGCGTTATTGGCGCTCACGCAGCGCTTTCTCGGCCGTGATATCCATCACGACCATCCTGCACTCCCGCCTCGCTTCGTCGGGGACCGCCTCGATTTTGACGGTGATTTCCGGGCGCTGGCTGCTTGCCGAAAGCACCGCCTCGCAGACCATTTTCCGGTTGGTGTGGAGTACGTCGTCAACGAAGAGATTGAAGGCGTCCACGTGATCGGCCCTGACAAAAGCGGCGAAGCGGTGCCGGTTTTTCTGCGAGCCCTTGATGCCGAGCAGCACGGCACCCGCCAGATTCACGTCGACAATGACACCCAGCGGGTCGAGGGTGAAATACGCCACCGGGGCAAAGTCATAGATATCTGCATAGCGCTCGCGCAAGGCATCCGCCTCGCGTTTGTCAGTGGCAGCGAAGATCAGGCCATTGTCCTGATCGCTGACGAAAGTCTGCTCGTGCCGCCCCTCGGAACCGAGCGCCAGCCAGCACCACGAACTGGGGGAAAGCCGGTGGCGGCGCGCCGTCAGCGCAATGATACGGATCGAGAGGCGGTCGTTGAACGCGGACAACAGGCGCGTCAGCTGGGCACCACTGAGGCCCTGCGCAGCGATCTCGCGCAGGAATTCCTGTATCCGTGCGGCGAGCTGCGGCGCTTCGTCGAGTGCCGCCAGCGCTCCGATCTCCCCGGCCAGAGCCAGTTGCCGATCACAGGGCAGCAGGCCTTCCAGGGTCACCGGCACCTTAGTACTTGACCCTGGCGAAATAGGTTTTCTCGGCTGCCTCCAGCGCCTGGCGC
>Ga0209202_1001019_pt1 | contig 18484 bp, 13 predicted proteins | sample AD_UKC032_MetaG_FD_184416 | JGI IMG/M metagenome (GOLD analysis project Ga0209202, IMG submission 184416) | Active sludge microbial communities of municipal wastewater-treating anaerobic digesters from USA - AD_UKC032_MetaG (SPAdes) (version 2) | ecosystem: Engineered > Bioreactor > Anaerobic >... | reverse complement strand
TAATCGATCAACCAGGCGGCTTTGTAAACAAGGCCGCGCAGCGCTTCAATGCGGATTGCCATCTCGGTCAGCTTCATCTGCGTCATTTGATACGAACCCAGTGGCGCGCCGAAGGCGGTTCTTTCCTTGACATATTTAATGCTGGTTTCCAGGCAGGCTTCCGAGAGTCCCAGTGCCTGTCCGGATACCATTACGCGGGTAATATCGAAAAAGTGCATGAGCTGGCGAAAACCCTGACCTTCTTTGCCAACCAGATTGGATTGTGGAACGCGCACATCTTCAAAGGCGATTTCCGCCGTATCGCTGGCGCGAATGCCCATTTTCCCGTGAATTTTGTTGCGCGTGATGCCTTTGACGTCCGCCGGAATAATAATCAGGCTGAAGCTGTTATGCTTTTTTTCTTCCGGATTGGTAATGCACTGTGCCACCATAAAATCGCAAACCGTACCGTTGGTGATGAACATTTTATTGCCGTTAATCACATAGTCCTTGCCGTCCTTGACGGCCCGGGTTTTGTAACCGGAAACATCCGTTCCGGCATTCGGTTCGGTATAAGCACCGGCGCAGACTTTCGTCCCTTCGCATACCGGAGGTAAATAGGTCTTTTTCTGTTCTTCGGTGCCGTAGTTGAGAATGGATTCGCAGCCGAAACCCGAGGCGACAATATTCAGGCCGATACCCATATCAACTTTGGAGATTTCTTCCGTTATAATGGTATTGCCTAGAATACCGGCACCGGACCCGCCATATTGATCCGGAATCCATGCGCCGACCAGACCATTTTGGGCCGCCTTGATTCGAATTTCCGGCAGATATCTTTCATGTTCGTCGCATTCCTGAGAAATCGGACCGATTTCCGCCACGGCAAATTTATAGGCCATTTCCTTCAACATTTTCATCTCTTCTGTCAGTTCGAAATTCATAAAAGTTTCTCCTTAATATTTAAACCGCCGTGACGGCATTGGAAACATCATTCTGAGGATAAATTATTTTTTGCTGTAGTCGTAAACCCCTTTGCCGGTTTTTCGTCCGAAATTTCCGGCGCGGACCAGCTTTCTCAAAATAGGTGCGGGACGGTATTTATCGCCCAGCTCCCTCTGCAATCCCTCAACGACTCGTAATAACGTTTCATTGCCTACAAGGTCGGCCAGCGCCAGCGGTCCTATCGGATGATTGCATCCCAAGACCATGCCTTTGTCAATATCTTCAGCCGAGGCCAAGCCCTCGTCCAGAACAAAGAAGGCTTCGTTGAGCATCGTGCAGAGAATCCTGTTCACAACAAATGCCGGTGCTTCTTTGACAATGATGACGTCTTTGCCGATCTTTTTACCCCATTGTCTTGCAGACTCAAGCGTTTCATCGGAAGTTTGATGACCGCGGATGATTTCCAGCAGGCGCATCACCGGGACAGGATTGAAAAAATGCGTGCCGATAAAGCGGTCTGGTCTTCCCGTCACGGCCGCCATTTCCGTAATGCTCAGCCCCGACGTATTCGTGAAAAACAAGCAATGTTTGGGGACAACTGATTCGAGTTCGGCATATACTTTTTTCTTGACGTCCATGACTTCAATGACAACTTCGACAACGATGTCCGCCCCGGAAGCCGCTTCCTTTAAATCCAACGTTGGCTTAATACGTGCCATAATCGCGTTCATTTGATCCTGCGTCATCTTTCCTTTTTCAACATCGCGGCCAAGATTTTTTTTAATCGTATTCATCCCACCATCAACAAATTTTTGTTCAATATCGCGCAAGGCAACCTCATAACCCGCCTGAGCACAAACCTGCGCTATACCGTTACCCATTAAACCGGCACCCAAAACACAAACCTTATTAATTTCCATAACATACTCTCCTTGTAGAAATAGATTGGACAAGATGATTCAAACAATAATTTTTTATTGTGAGACAAGTGGACGACCAATAACAAAATCATATTACCAAAGTCAAGGAAAAACATACAGGTAGAGAGGAAAGTAGAGGAGGGCGGTTCAGTATTAATTTGTCGGGCTCGGCAAAGCATGGGCAGATGGGAAAATGAACGTATTGGAAAGCATTATTTGACGATTTTGTGTCGGATCGAAGAACATGCTTTCTTTTAACCGGGTAGTTATGTCATGATCTTTATTGACTCCAGGTTCTAAATTTGCTAAGTGACCACAGGTTTTACAATTTTAGATATCCCGGTGATAGATGTTTGAAATGATTGATCTGCATACCCATTCAATTTTTAGCGATGGTGAGCTTATTCCGTCCGAGTCGGCCCAGCGGGCCTCTGCCGCCGGGTACAAGACGATTGCCATTACCGATCATGCCGATTGTTCCAATATTGATTTCATTCTTCCCAGGATGATTAAGGTTTGTGCAAAGATAACGGAAAAAAGCAAAATTCGGGTTTTGCCGGGTCTGGAATTGACGCACGTTGATCCTTCCGATCTTGCCTTGCTGGTAATGGAGGCCAGGAAATTGGGAGCAAAAATTGTTGTTGTCCATGGGGAAACCCTGACGGAACCCGTACCTGCCGGTACCAATCTGGCTGCCATTAAAGCCGGTGTTGATATTCTTGCCCATCCGGGCCTCATAACTGAAGAAGAAGTTAATCTTGCTGTACAGAAAGGCATCTTTCTTGAAATTACCACCCGCCGAGGTCATAGCTTCAGCAATGGCCACGTCGTTCAAATGGCCAGAAAATGTAACGCACAACTGGTGTTGAATAACGACGCTCATGCACCGGGTGATTATGTCGGCCGTACAATGGCCACGAATATAGCCCGTGGTGCGGGATTGTCCGAGAAAGAAATCATCATCATGTTTGAAAATTCTAAAAAGATTGTTCAGAGGGCCAGTGCGTGAAGAAAAATTCAGGTTCAAGGCCGCTGAATATCTGTCTGCTGACGTATAGGGGTAATCCCACATGCGGCGGTCAGGGTGTTTACATCAAGCATTTAAGCAAGGCATTAGCCGATGAAGGACATCTGGTGGATGTTATTTCCGGGCCCCCTTATCCCCATCTGGACGATAATGTGCGCCTGATTAAAATGCCCAGTCTCGATCTCTATTCTGCGGATCATCTTTTCTGGCCGGAAAGACTGCGCGATTTGGCTAATCCGATTAATATGTATGAATTCTTAAATGTCTGTACGGGTAGTTTCCCGGAGCCTTTTACTTTCGGCGAGCGGGTTTATGCCTATCTGAAAAAGCACAAAAACGATTATGACATTGTTCATGACAACCAGTGTCTCGCTTATGGAATCGGGAGGCTTGCACAAAAGGTCATGCCAACCCTCGTCACGATTCATCATCCGATCACAGTGGACCGGCAAGAAGAATACAAAGTGGCCAAAACGTTCCGCCAAAAATTTCGTGTTCACCGCTGGTACTCGTTTATCAATATGCAGTTGAAAGTGGCGCAAAACTTTTCCCATATCATCACGGTGTCGGAATTCACAAAAAAAGACATAGCTAAAGAATTCTCCCTGGACGAAAATAAATTCCGCGTTGTGCATAACGGCATCAATAACGAATTTTTTTATCCCAAACAAAACGGCCCGAGACCGGAAAATTCGCTCATCGTAACCAACAGCGCGGACACGCCTTTAAAGGGTCTCAAATTTCTTTTGGAGGCGGTAGCGGAGATTCGGAAGAAACAGCCGATCAAGTTAACGGTTATCGGCCAGCCCAAGAAGGACGGCATTATTGAAAATCTGGTGGCCAAACTGGGCGTGCATGACATTGTCCACTTTACCGGACGTATTGAAAATGAGGAATTTGCCGATTACTACGCTCAATCAACGATTGCCGTTGTGCCGTCGCTTTATGAAGGTTTCGGCATTCCCGCCGCCGAGGCGATGGCCAGTGGCGTGCCGCTGATTTCCACATCTGGCGGTGCTCTGCCGGAAGTGGTGGGAGATGCGGGAATGATTGTTCCACCCGCTGACGCAAAAGCGCTGGCCGGTGCCATTACATTCTTGTTGAATGCTCCCGACGAAAGAAAAAAATATGCGCAGGCCGGACTTCATCGCGTCCATTCGGTTTTCAGCTGGAAGAAAGCAGCCGAAGAAGTGGTCGAAGTCTATCGTGAGGCAATAAATGGTTACCGTCGATTTTCATGAACTGCAATTAAAACCGGGCTCTGTGGTACTGGACGCCGGATGCGGCAGCGGGAGGCATTTGCGTGCTCTGGCCAAACTGCCGGGCTTGAAAATTGTCGGCATCGACCGTAACGCCAAAGATGTGGCGGAGGCGCTGGCCGCCCTGAAAAACATGCCCGACGCTCTTTCTTCCGACTATCAAATTATACAGGCGGATATCAACGCGCTTCCTTTTGACGACGCGTCATTCGATTGTGTGATCTGCTCGGAAGTTCTTGAGCACATTCCCGAACATGAAAAAGCACTTTCCGAACTGGTTCGCGTGCTCAAACCGCATGGAAACTTAGTCGTCAGCGTACCACGCTATTTTTCGGAAAGAATCTGCTGGCTGATTTCTACTGAATATCATAGTAATGAAGGCGGACATATCCGTATTTATAAGAAGAAAGAACTCAAAGAGATGTTGACAAATTACGGATTCCTGTGCTGGAAGATCAATTACAGACATGCGTTGCATGCGCCCTATTGGTGGATCAAATGCCTGGTAGGTTCCAACAATGAAAGCAACGTGTTTGTGCGCTATTATAGGAAGTTCCTGGAATGGGATATTATGAGCAGGCCGCGTTCGGTGCGGATTCTGGAAGAATTATTGAATCCGCTGATCGGTAAGAGTATCGTGTTTTATCTGAAAAAAGGCTGAGACTATGGAATTGAACGTATCATTAAGCGAAGCGATTAAACCCATCGAGGCAGAGAAAGTCGCCGACTTTATCGCGGCCTTGCAAAAGGACAATGGCGAGATTCCCTGGTCCGTCGGCGGTAAAACGGATCCCTGGGATCATATCGAAAGCGCAATGGGTTTGAGTATTGCCGGATATTTCAGCCAGGCTGAGCGCGCCTATCAGTGGCTGGCTTCAACACAGCTGGCTGACGGCAGCTGGTGGTCGGAAACCAAAGATGGCGTCATCATCAATTCGACGAAAGAAACAAACTTTGCCGCCTATATTGCCGTGGGCGTTTATCATCACTATCTCATCACGGGTGATGTTGATTTTCTCAAAACCATGTGGCCGTCGGTGTTGCGCGGCATCCAATACGCGATCAACATGCAGGCACCTGACGGCGAAATCTACTGGGCCAGGAACCGAGACGGCATTATCGATAAGATGGCGCTTTTGACCGGGTGCAGTTCGATTTACATGAGTATCAAGTGCGCGCTGGCCGTTGCCGAAGTGCTGGGAATTAAGCGGCCCAGTTGGCAGAATGCCAAAGAGCTTCTGGGCGAAACCATTCGCAACCGGCCCGATCTTTTTAATATGATCAAGTCGCGTTTTTCGATGGATTGGTATTACCCGATTCTCTGCGGAGCTATCAACGGCGACGAGGCCAAGAAAAGGATTGATCATCTCTGGGATAAATTTGTGGTACCCGACTGGGGGGTGCGCTGCGTCAGTGACCGTCCCTGGGTTACAATAGCCGAAACATCGGAGTTCGTCCTCACGCTGGCTGCTATCGGAGACGAGAACCGAGCAAGGACAATTTTCAGCTGGCTGGGCGATAAACGCAATTCCGACGGTTCGTACTGGATGGGTGTGACGTTTCCCGACAGTGTGATCTGGCCGGAAGAAAAAACCGGTTGGACGGCGGCGGCGGTTCTGATGGCTTGGGATGCCTTAAATGGCATCACTCCAGCCGCAAAAATATTTAATCATCATTTTTGGCAAGAACGGCAACCGTAATTTTCTGAAAATCTTACCGCATTTCTCCAACGGTTCATTTTTTGAATGAAATTGCCCGATAAATTATTTTGAAAAGAGTAATACTTTGCAGAAGGATCATCGTCCATACTACATTAAACGTTTCTATAACAAGTTTCAGAAGAGGTATGCACAATATTTTCTAGCCCCTCAATTCGAATATTTTGGTCGTGGTTTGGTTTTTATGAAACCTTGGCAGGTAGAAGTATTCGGCGGCCCGGTTTTTTTAGGAGATTATTCAACGGTCATTGGTACCCCGGATAAAAAAGTGAGATTTACGGTATGGCCTGTTTGGAAGGGTTCAGGAAAAATTGAAATCGGCCAATGTTGCTTAATTTGTCCGGGCACAAGAATAATGGCTGCCACCTCCGTGACAATAGGTGATGGCTGTATGACGGCACAAAATGTCAGTATTAGCGATTCCGATTGGCATGATTTGTACGATCGCAGTTTGCCGGTAGGTAAAACGCAAGCGGTTCGTATCGGCAATAATGTCTGGCTTGGTGAAAGTGCTATTATATGTAAGGGAGTGACCATCGGTGATAACGCTATTATAGGCGCTGGTTCGATCGTTGTAAAAGATATTCCGGCAAATGCTATTGCCGCCGGAAACCCGGCAACGGTTCTAAAATATTTGGATCCGTCTAAACCCTTAAAGACCAGGATGGAGTGGCTTTCTGATCCCGCCAAACTGGCCGGAGAATTTGAAATGATCGATCGCGATATGATGAAAGACAACACGCTGGCAGGCTGGCTTCGATCGTTGCTTGTCCCTCGCAGGGGAGATTGACCATGCGCGTTGCAATCATTGCCGCCCCTTATCCCCTGGAGGAGTATCCCTCACCACCGCTGGGCATCGCTTATGTCACCGCAGCCTTCGAAGCGGCAGGCTGTGAAGTGTGTGTTTTCGACTATATCATCTCCTGTTATTCTAAAGAGAAGCTGGCCAGGCAGCTGGCCGACTTTCAGCCGGATGCTGTGGGCGCGGGTTCGGTCACGATGAATTTTTATGACGCACAGCGAATTCTGCGCGATGTTAAAAGCATCAATCCGGATATTCTCACGATGATGGGCGGGCCGCATGTTTCATTTACTGTAGAAGAAACGCTGCAAACATATCAGGAAATCGATGTGATCTTTATCGGTGAGGCGGATGATACGATTATTGAATTCGCACCGCTCATCCGGCAGAAAAACAAATGGCGTTGTATCCAGGGTATCGCTTATAGGATGGATGGTGAAATCGTCAACAACGGCAAAAGAGCTTTTATCGTGGATGTTGATCGCATTCCTTTGCCTGCGCGGCGCTTGTTGCCCATCTCACGTTATCGGGCGTTGGGTTATCCGGTTAGCATGATTACCGGTCGCGGATGTCCTCATGGCTGCATTTTTTGCCTGGGACGGAAGATGGTCGGATCGAAGGTGCGCCGTCGCAATCCGGATCTGGTGCTCGATGAAATGGAACAGATTCTCAATCTGGGATTTGAGCGTATCAACATTGCCGACGACCTTTTTGCTTCGGATACGAACCGGGTCAAAGAGATTTGCAACGGTATCAAAGAACGAAATTTAAAATTCACTTGGAGTGCTTTTGCCCGTGTAGATACCGTGAACCAGGAAATGTTTGATGCGATGGTTGCCGCGGGATGCGACGGCATCAGTTTTGGTGTGGAATCGGGCTGTCCGGAAATGCTGAAAAGAGTTCGTAAGGGCATTAAACTTGAGCAGGTGAAAAACGCGGTCAGGATGTGTAAGCAGGCGGGTATGCTGGCTCACGCATCCTTCATGGTCGGTTTGCCGGGTGAAACGAAAGATACACTGAAACGGACCGATGCCTTTGCCAGAAGTTTGGATATATTTTACGGCTATCATTATCTTGCGCCTTTTCCAGGAACAACCTTGTGCGAGAAAGTAGGCGACTACGATCTGAAAATATTAACAAGAGATTGGTCAAAATACGACGCCAATGACGCGATTGTGAAAACAGCAGAACTTTCTTGCCAGGACATCCGCGATTTTGTCGCTCTGTACGATGCGGAGATCAACAGCGACTGGCAGAAGGTACTGGACAACTATCAGACGGGAAAGAACACGCCTTACGATGAGATGCGCGTCGAAGGACAATACCGGATGAACATTACCTTTTCCATTCTCAAGGGAGACCTAGTCGAAAAATTAGGATTCATCGAAGCCGCAGACCTAAACGGGAATGGTGATATGGCCGGGAGAATACTGGCCGAAAGAATGAAAAATACCCTTTCGAGAGAGCCCCATCTGGTGGAAAACACCATCCATGATTTTATTTACCGAGGCTACCTGAATGCCGATCACAGCGACAAAGGCTGCAACTGGCGCTGGGCATGATCGCGCCTCCAGAGGCGCTTTATTCGTGAAGCAAGAGGAGAATAAGGAGCCGGGTCTATGTAATAAATACAAATATTAGACGAACCTCAGGAGATTAACATGTCATTACCCGATCGTAACAACCCCTACCATTTTAACGATTTTTTACAGTGGCGACAAAAGGTCGATTACTATGCCGATGATCCGTTCATTCAAAAAGTAGTGCGTCATTTTACCGGTAGCGAAGGGAAGACCGTTGATAGAGAGGCCCGAGCGGTTTCTTTGAAAGCATCCTTCCGGTGGCGTGACTTTTCCGACAGCATTGCCCGGCCGGAGAAAAGGCCTTTCATGCTTCACTATGACGGCCATCACAACCGCATCGACCGAATTGTGCGGCCTCTGGAAACGGAAATACTGGAAAAAGAAGTTTTTTCCGAAGCTTTCTTTGCTGACAAAACGTCCCCGTGGGTTAAGCTGATTAAAATGTACTTGATCTACCAGAATGGCGAGGCCTGTGTCAGCTGCCCTATCACTTGCACGGAAGGCCTGGTCAAGCTTCTTGAAAAGTATGCCGATACGCCGGAGACACTAAAAATCCTCAGTCATTGTAAAGAGGGCATTCAGGGCGATTTTGCCATCGGCGCCCAGTACCTTTCGGAAATTCAGGGTGGTTCGGATGTGCCGGCGAATGTGCTGGAAGCCGTCCAGGAAGAAGGTATCTGGCGGATTTATGGGACCAAGTTCTTCTGTTCGGCAACGCACGCCGATTATGCCGTGGTGACGGCAAAACCAAGCGGATCGGAAAAAGTCGCCCTTTTTGTGGTACCCTCCTGGCTTCCCGGTAATAAAGAAAAGGAAATCAGAAACGGCTACACCATTGATCGGATCAAGTGGAAAATGGGAACCAGTGAACTGACCACGGCAGAACTGACGTTCAACGGCGCCAGAGCCTATCCGGTTGGTCCTCTGGAAAAAGGGGTGGCCAATGTTGTTGGCATCGTCCTGACCTATTCACGCCTGACCGTCGGGCTTTCCGCCGCCGCCTTTATGACACGGGCTGTTCGTGAAGCAAAAAAATATTCTGAGTTCCGGGATGCTTTTGGCCTGACGATCGGTCACTTTCCGCTGGTCGCAGTGCAGCTAAACAAGATCGACCAAATTGCTAAAAGAACGACTGCCGGAGCTTTCAAATTGTATTCGGGTTTTCTGATGCCTGAAGGAAGTACAACCCGGGATGCATCGGACGCTGCCCGCAGGAAACGTTTCGATATCCGGGAACTCATCATGCTGCAGAAGATGGCCGCCGCCTGGGATTGTACGGACGTCATCCGCGAAGCCATGTCCATCTTCGGTGGCCACGGAGTCATGGAGGATTTTTCGTCATTGCCCCGCCTGTACAGAGATTCCGCCATTAACGAATTATGGGAAGGTCCAAGAAATGTTCTTTTGACGCAAATCCATCGCGATTTGCAACAAGCTAGCGCCTGGTATGCACCGGTGGAATTCGTGCGGAATATTCTTTCTGGCTTGGATGAAACCATCCTGGCGGAATTGTCTGCTGAAATCACCGAGCTGGTGGCTTACAACAATCTTTTCCAGTTGGATGAAAAAACGATGAACATTTGTCGGAGATGGGATGTGTTTTGCCACAAGCTTTTCCATGCCTATCAGGATCTGGCCCTGCGAGAAGTCTTAGAGGATGTAGGCTGAAAACTCCAGTAGGAGAGGCGCAATGATTAAGAATTAACTAAACATTGGAAAAAGGAGTCTGTTTACTTTTTGTTTTTTCACTTCATTTTCAATGATCGGGGATAGGCGGCGCAAATCAGTTTTATTACGGAACAAAATATTTGTTGATGAAGCCCCTCATGTTCCAACCTTGAAAAGAAAAATAAAAAAAAGAGGTTTACCCATAAAGCGGAAACCTCTTCCCGGAGGGAAGGCCGTTAATTCTTGATTTGATTCGAGAAGCCCTGTCTGTTCATGAATCACGGTACATCGATATCAAAGAACTTTCCGCGCTTGGCTCATTGTAATAAATGACAATGTCTAATAATAACAAAATTGTAAAAGGATAAGGAGAGAAGGCTTCGATGGAAAAAAGAATTGTGCTGGGCGTTCAGGTTACCAATCGTGTTGAAAAAGTCCTTGACGTTCAAAAAATATTGACGGAATACGGCTGCAACATCCGCACACGTCTGGGACTTCATGAAGTTTCAAAAAAAGCATGCTCGCCCACCGGCCTGCTGATCCTGGATGCGTTCGGCGATGAAGACGACATCCTGGCGATGGAAAAGAAGCTTAAGAAAATAAAAGGGCTGATTGTCCGGAAAATGATTTTCAAGGCTTAGTAACAACTAATTCTCTGGTATTTGCCCAGAGGGTTAGACAGAGCCGAAACGCCATTGCGAGCGACTGACCCCTGTAGAGGCAGCTGTATAATTCATGGAAGAAAAAAGCCCGTCATGGCAAGTATGCCATTCATCTGCATGGTAATCTGAAATAATAGATGACGGTTTTTTTACACCATCTATATCGGATTACTGTGCCGATTGAGAGGTGGCTCATAATGAGAAATTGCACCGACATCTTTAATGAACCGTACCTGAGTTCGTTCTGGCTGGCCGATGACCAGCGGAATAATCGATGATTCTTCCAATCATCTGAAAATCTTTTTCCAGTTTGGCGATAATGTCTTTGGTCGAACCCATGTCGGTTCTGCCCGGATAAATATCATAGCGGCTTTTGTATTGCTCAGGTGTGAAATCCGGCATTACGACATTTGCGCCGGCCTGGAGCGCCAGAAGACGGCCGTGGGGATTGAGCGTCGACAGCGCCGTGGTCGCCGGAATATTGGTGTTGCGTGTCAAGAGCCTGGCAATGGCGATTACCCGCAGCGTTAATTCAATATCGTCGTTTTCAATACCGGCCAGCGGTGTGTCCTGATGGGCGATAAACGGCCCGATGCCCAGCATGTCCGCATCCAGTATCTTCATCAGCATTAGATCGTCAGCCAGGATTTCATACGTCTGTCCTGGAAGGCCCACCATGTTGCCCGTTCCCGTTTCGAATCCAAGCGCCTTGATTGTTTTCAGACAGGAGACGCGCTGATCAATTTGGCAGCCAGGACGCAAATACTTATAAAGTTCCGGCGAGGCGGTTTCATGTTTAAGCAGGTAGCGGTTTGCGCCCGCCTCTCCAAAAGCCCGGTAGTCTTCCGGGGGCCTCTCGCCCAGAGAAAGTGTAATGATCAGTTCGGTTTCATCTTTGACAGCCTGCACCAACCGGCAAATATGTTCTACCGTGTAATGGGAATCTTCACCAGATTGCAATACGACAGTGGAAATGCCGGTGGCTTTCACTTCTCGCGCCGTTTCAAGAATCTCCTCATCGCTCATACGGTAACGCTCCAGTTTTTCATTGGCTTTGCGCAAGCCGCAATAAAGGCAGTTGCGTTCGCAGAAATTGGAGAATTCGATAATTCCTCGCAGAAATATTTTATTGCCAACTTCATTTTTCCGGATGCGGTCAGCCGTTGCAAAAAGATATTCGGAATATTCTCCTGACATTTTTAATAGCTCAATGATTTCATCTCTACTCAAGGGTTTGCCGACTTCCGCTTTGAGCAAGAGCTTTTCAATATGATCAAATATAGACATCTCTTGAGCCATCCTCAATTTGTTGCAACCGGTTTACGGCCATTTGTTTGCGTTTTGTTTTAAACGATTTTGCCAGTGTTTCCGAAATCAGCTTTTCGCCTGTTTCGCGGGTTTGACGGCCGGCGTAATCCATGAGATATTCTTTAAAGGTGAAGAGGGCGTTGGTCTGACAGAATCTCTGGATAAGGCCCGGTTTGGCCAGGTCCATGAAGTCTTTGCCGGTTCGCCCCAGGCGGTAACAGGCCGTGCAGAAACTGGGAATGTGCCCGTGCTGGCTGATATCGTAGATGACTTCGTCAAGCGTGCGGGTGTCGCCCAGGTTGAACTGCGCGGCGCGGAAAGTGTCGCTCGTATCGTCCTGATAGCCGCCGGGATTGGTCCTGGAACCCGCGCTGATCTGCGAGACGCCATATGCAAAGACTTCCGAGCGCAACTCGGCATTTTCCCGTGTGCTTAAAATCATGCCGGTATAGGGCACCGCCATGCGAATGATTGCCACCATTTTTTTAAAGTCATGATCGCTTACAGGACATGGCGGGGCGATGGCCGCCGGGGCGTTGAATGCCGGTTCCAGCCGGGGAATTGAAATCGTGTGCGGGCCTACACCGCAGTCTTTTTCCAGTTGCAGGGCGTGCAGCAGTAGCCCAAGAACTTCGTATTTGTAATCATGGAGCCCGAAGAGCGCCCCGATGCCTACGTCACTGACACCGCCTTCCTGCGCGCGGTGCATAGCGGTAAGCCTTCTGGCAAAATATTTCTTGGGGCCGCTGGGGTGCATAATTTTGTAAGTTTCATGATGATATGTTTCCTGAAATAAAACGACTGTGCCGATGCCGGTTTTCATCAATTTTTTGTATTCATCGACCTCCAGCGGGGCAATTTCCACATTGATCCGCCGGATCTCTCCGCCTTTTTCTGTTTTTGTCGCGTAAGCTGTTTCAATAGCTTCCATGAAATATTCCAGGCTGGACCGGCTAGGATGCTCGCCGCAGAGCATCAGCAGGCGCTTGTGCCCTTCACGTTCCAGAACTTCCACTTCTTTTTTGATTTGTTCCATGGTCAGCGCGACACGGTTGAGTTCCTTGTTGTCGCGCCGGAAGCCGCAATAGAGGCAATTATTGGCGCAAAGATTGGCGATGTAAAGAGGTGCAAACAGCACCAGACGGTTGCCGTAAATATCTTGTTTGATTTGATGGGCCGCCTGAAGGATTGCACTGATGAGATCGTCATCTTCCGTCTGAAGGAGTACGGCGACTTCTTCAGGGGTGAGGCCTTTGAGCTCATAAGCCTTGTCGATGATTTCGCGAATGTGCAACGAGTCGGGATTTTTAGCCTGATCGAGAATGCCTTGAATCTGATTGTCGTCAATAAAATCTATATAATCTGTCACAATGTTTTTTCCTTTGGAGTTCTTTACACCTTAGTCAGAGACGCTCTGACGGAAACGCCGGAAAGAGCGCCCAGTTTTCCGGTCAACGCCCCGATTCCATCAGTGGTGGCATGAACGATGAGAGCGATGATGTGCCGGCCGCCGGGCGCGAAGGGAAGCCCCATCCTCCCGATGACCATCTCGCCGAAATCGCATAAAATCTGGTTCACCTTTTGCGCCTGCTTTGCTCTGTCGGTGATAATAATCGTGATCGTGCCGATTCGTTTATCCATAAAAAATAAAGGTTTGATCCCGGAAGAATCAAACCTTTATTTTTAAAGACTTCAGACTCCCCTCAAGATCAGAATTACCCTCCCTCTCAGGTCACAGCAAATTTTGATTTTAATAACTTATTTTCAAAGGCATTGTCAATTCAGATTTAATGATTCAAAGAGACAATCTAACAATATATCGAAAAAACATATCTTAACCTGCCGTGACGGATATCTGTATATTCTTGCCGCATTCCGTCAAGGGAGGTTATTGTTACGTCCAAGCTTGTCCGGTTTGCTGTTTCACTGGAAGAAGGCCTGCTGACTAAATTCGATGATCATATCAAAAAATATTAAGGATACAAACCATTCCGAAACCATTCGTGATCTGATCCGCGACGTATTGGTCTAAAAAAGAATGGACGGAGAACACGGAAACAACCGGTGCGATTACAATCATTTACGATCACCATACCTGCAAATTGGTCATAAGGGTTTTGGATATCCAGCATAACTAACATGGCTGCATCTTGTCCACCGAGCATATCCAACTGGATCATCACAACTGTTTTGAAATACTTGTAGATGATATCCGGAATACTATAAACAGTTATGATCGAATTAATGTTGATTTCTCAAAAGCCGCCAAGGCGGATGGAAATGGAGCCAGGCTCCGCTTTAAAACGCCCTGTAAGAAAGAAATGGCGACACCGTAATTGGTAATAGGGACATTCGCTTCCTTGGCCTTGTGTAAACGGGTCATCATTTCACGACGATTGATCATGCAAGCACCACAGTGAAAAATAAGTTTGTAATCCTTTAAATTCTCCGGATAGTCGCGACCGCAGACCGTGTCGATCTGTAAATCACCACCAACATACTGCCTGAGCCAGCGAGGGATTTTTACGCGGCCGATATCGTCTTCGAGGGCATGATGAGAACAGGCTTCGGCAATCAAGACCCGGTCGCCGGGTTCTAGTTGATCAATCGCGGCAGCGCCAGCCGCCATGGTCGCTAGATCTGATTTCTGCCTGGCAAACAAAATCGAGAAGGTTGTCACAGGAATATCATTTGGCACATCGGCGGTGACTTTCAAGATCGCCTGAGAATCAGTCACAACAATAGATGGCGGATTTTTGAGATTAGCAAGCGTGGCCGCAAGCTCCCTTTCCTTAACGACAACAGCTGAAGCATCGTTATCCAGAATGTCACGGATGGCCTGTACCTGTGGCAGAATCAATCGGCCTTTGGGCGCCTGCAAATCAATGGGGACTACTAAAACAGACAGACCTCCCGGTGGCAGCAAATCACCGATGAGCGAAGGATTTCCTCTAAAATCCGCCGGAGCCACTTCGAGCAATTGCTGCTTTAAGGCTTCCAGATAATTCTGACGCTTGGTTTCATTGATGCAGGAAACCGTCAGAATCCGTTCTGATTTTAATTGCAAAAATTTCAGCTGTTCAGGTGAGGGCTTTTGCAAATCAATTTTGTTGATGACCACCAGCATTGGAATCTTTCGGGTTTGTGCTTCAGTTAAAACGGCTTGTTCGAAATCCGTCCAGGTATCCGCTTCAGTAACCAAAATAATGACATCAGCACGATCAAATACTTTCGCCGTCTTTTCCAAACGTGCACCGGATAATTCCGATATGTCGTCCAAACCAGCCGTATCCAGAAACAGTACCGGCCCGAGCGGCAGAAGTTCCATGGCTTTTTCCACCACATCGGTGGTGGTTCCGGCAATTGGTGAGGTGATGGCAATGTCCTGGCCGAGCATCAAGTTCAAGAGGCTGGATTTGCCCACATTGGTGCGCCCCAGAAGCGCAATGTGCAATCGGTTGGCTTTGGGAGTTTTATCCACGTTATTTATACCCCAGCGCAGTTAAGGCAAATGGCGACAGGTACTTATCTACGATTTCTTTGCCCAGTTTTTGTTCTAAAAACAGACGCATGTTGTTTTCTTTGTTTGATGTAAATTCTTGCATCAGTTCGGTAGCCTGTTCATATCCGATAGCCGGTAAAAGGGCGGTGATAATCATCGGACTGTGGTCGAAATACTCAGAACATTTCGAGGCATTGGCAACAACCGCTCGAATGTGATTGGACAGTTGTTTGTCGATGTTAACCAATAAATCCAGCGATTCCAGAAGCGTATGAGCCAGAAGCGGCAGGAATTCGTTGATCTGCTGTGTTCCTCGGGATGAGGCATCGGTGATGACGACATCATTGGCGATGACTTTCATGCCGATCTGTATGGCGGCTTCTACCAGCACCGGATTGACTTTTCCGGGCATGATGGAAGACCCCGCCTGCAATTGCGGCAATCGTATTTCACCCAGGAAATTCATAAGCCGCAGATCGCCGGAAATTTTTATCAGGTTGACGGCATGAGCCTTAAGAATGCCGGAAACCTCGACAAAGGTGTCGGCATTGGCAGTTTCCCCCAATATGTTTTCACCCCGCGACAAGCCTAAGCCTGTTACTTCCCGCAGTTTTTCAATGACTAGAAAAATATAATTGCGAGGTGCGGCAAGCCCTGTCCCCACGGCTGTTCCCCCCAGATTTACCACCCGGAGACGTTCCTCGCATTTGAAGGTTCGCCAGCGGTCGCGGGAAAATGCTTCGGCAAAAGCAGAAAATTCCGCACCGAGGGTGATCGGAACGGCTTCCTGCAACTCCGTCCGTCCGAGTTTAACAATGGCGGCAAACTCCTTTTCTTTTTCCTGAAATGCGCCCTGCAGGCGGGTTATGGCGGATGCGAGGTCGCGGAGAAGATAGATTGCAGCGACTTTTATGGCTGTGGGATAAACATCGTTGGTTGATTGATGCAGATTGACATCTTCCAACGGATGAATAAAACGGTAATCGCCTTTTTGTCCGCCGAAAAGTTCAATGGCTCGATTAGCGATGGCTTCGTTGATGTTCATATTGGTTGATGTGCCAGCGCCGCCCTGCATGGCATCCAAGGGGAACTGATCGGCAAGCAATCCTTCCGCTATCTCCAGACAGGCTTTTTGAATGACCTGGGATTTTTCCTGCGAAAGATGACCGGTTTCGGCATTGGCCAGACAACAGGCCATTTTCACTCGGGCCAGCGCCCGAATGAGTGACGGATTGACCTTCAGTGAACTGATGGAGAAATTGTTTATGGCACGCTGGGTGTGAATTCCCCAGTATGCATCCTTTGGAACTTGAAGTTCGCCCAATAAATCCTTTTCAATCCTTTGATTGGTCATGGCTTTATCTTATATATTAAAAGAATAAACAAAAAAAGAGGTTTGTCTTTGTTTGACAAACCTCTTGATATTTTTAATCAACTTAAGAAAAGGTTTTATGCATCTTTGCCGTGAGGCATTTCTGCGCCTCTTTTTGTGTATTTGGTGTGCAGCAATTGATGCGACTTATGCCCGAGGGGTTCTTTGAGGAACTTGTCATAGAGCTTTTTCACCGACTCATTTTCATGAGACTGGCGTTTCTCCTGAACATTACCGTCATCCGCATAAAGCGCCGATGATCGAAGCACACGAATTTCGTTGTTGGTTGGGATGGGCTCGCCGCCGCCTGCTATGCAGCCGCCCGGGCAGCACATGACTTCGATAAAGGCATAATTAGCCTTACCTTCACGAATGCGGTCCATCAGTTTGCGGGCGTTGCCCAAGCCGTGGGCGACGGCGATGTTTACATCGCCCAACGGACCAACCTTTACAGAGGCCTCTTTCACACCTTCCAGACCGCGGACGGGGGTGATATCCAGGCTGGGCAGGTTTTCGCCGGTAACCACGGCATAAACCGTGCGCAAAGCTGCTTCCATCACACCACCGGTAGCGCCGAAGATGGTTCCTGCGCCCGTGTATTCGCCCATGGGTGCGTCGTAATCTTCATCGGCGATTGTCTCAAAATCGATGCCGGCTTCTTTGATCATACGTCCCAGTTCCCGGGTTGTAAGAACGTAATCCACATCGCGGTAGCCGCTGCTGTTCATTTCCGGACGTTGGGCTTCAAATTTCTTGGCTGTACAGGGCATAATGGAGACAGAAATAATGTCTTTCGAGTCGATGCCGGCTGTTTCCGCGTAGTAGGTTTTGGCCAGCGCGCCGAACATTTGTTGCGGTGACTTGCAGGTGGAGAGGTGGGGCAGAAGATCGGGATAGAAATGTTCGCAGAATTTGATCCAGCCGGGACTGCACGAGGTAATCATGGGCAGCGTGCCGCCTTCTTTGACTCTTTTGAGTAATTCGTTGCCTTCTTCAATAATCGTAAGGTCGGCGGTGAAATTGGTGTCGAACACCTTGTCAAATCCCAGGCGGCGCAGGGCGGCAATCATCTTGCCGGTGACGAGAGAGCCGGGGGGCATCCCGAATTCTTCGCCCAGGGCGGCGCGGATGGCCGGAGCTTCCTGAACGACGACATGCTTCGTCGGATCATGCAAGGCCTTCCAAACCAGATCCACATCGTCTTTTTCATAGAGGGCGCCGACCGGACAGGCCAGGATGCACTGGCCGCAGGCGACGCAGTTGGATTCTATCAATGGAAGATCGAAGGCCGGCGTGACTTTCACGTCGCTTCCGCGGTGGGCAGGCGTCAGAACACTGACGGTCTGAATTTGCTCGCAAACCGTCACGCAGCGGTGGCATTCGATGCACTTGCGGCTGTCGCGAACGATCGACGGGCTGGACCGGTCAATCAACTTTTCCTTCTGAGGGAATTCGGTATAAGGGAAACGGACCTCTTTGATGCCGACAAATTCGGCCACTTTCTGCAGTTCACAGCTGCCATTTCTCACGCAGAAATTACATTCCTGCGGATGATTGACCAGAAGCAATTCCACAACCATTTTCCTGGCCTGACGGACTTTTTCTGTGTTGGTGCGAACGATCATACCTTCGAACACGGGAAAAACACAAGCGGCAATCAAACTGCGCTGACCTTCCACTTCTGTCATGCACACGCGGCATGCACCGGGCGTGTGATGAATTTCCGGCCAGGCGCAAAG
>Ga0209202_1001018_pt1 | contig 18493 bp, 15 predicted proteins | sample AD_UKC032_MetaG_FD_184416 | JGI IMG/M metagenome (GOLD analysis project Ga0209202, IMG submission 184416) | Active sludge microbial communities of municipal wastewater-treating anaerobic digesters from USA - AD_UKC032_MetaG (SPAdes) (version 2) | ecosystem: Engineered > Bioreactor > Anaerobic >... | reverse complement strand
TCGCTGAAAGCCTTCGTGCAGACGCTGGTCCAGCGGGCGGAAGCCATCCGCAACGGCGACGTCAAGCCGAACGAAGACAACATGCTGGCGATCACCACCGACGGCCGCAAGGCCGCGCTGGATTTCCGGCTGGTGGCGCCGCTGGCGCGTTTCGACGAAAACGGCAAGGTGGCCGCCTGCGTGCGGGAGGTCCATGCCATCTGGCAACGCACGACGGACTTCCGCGGCGCCCAGTTGGTGTTCTGCGACTTGTCGTCCCCCAAGGGCGGCAAGAGCTTCAGCGTCTATGACGATCTGCGTGACCGGCTCATCGGTGCGGGCATCCCCGAGAAGGAGATCGCCTTCGTCCATGATGCCGAGACCGATGTCCAGAAGGCGACGCTATTCAAGGCGGTGCGCGAGGGCCGGGTCCGGGTGCTGCTGGGCTCCACCGCCAAGATGGGGGTGGGCACCAATGTGCAGACGCGTCTCACGGCCTTGCATCACCTCGATGCGCCCTGGCGTCCCTGTGACGTCGAGCAGCGCGAGGGGCGCATCCTGCGCCAGGGCAATGAGTGCGAGGAGGTGGAAGTCTTCCGGTATGTCACGGAAGGCAGTTTTGACAGTTACATGTGGCAAACGCTGGAGACCAAGGCGCGCTTCATCGCCCAGGTGATGAAGGGCGACCAGGGCATCCGGTCGCTGGAGGATGTGGAATTGGCGGCACTGTCCTATGCCGAGGTGAAGGCCTTGGCCTCGGGCAATCCGCTGGTGATCGAGAAGGCCGGCGTGGACGCGGAGGTGGCCAAGCTCTCGACGCTGTTCTCGGTATGGCGCAACCAGCGCTATGCCAACGAAAGCGAAGTGGGCCGGCTGCCGATGATGATCGAGGCGCTGGAGAAGAAGGTCGCGCTGTACGCGCAGGATGCGGCCCGGATCGAGCCGCAGACCCTGCAGGGCATCGCCATGGAACTGGCGGGGCGCAAGATCGTCGGCCCCGATGCGGTTGGCGAAGCGCTACGCGGGTTGGTGAAGACAGCCAGGGAAGAGGTGCGCACGGCCAGCCGGATGATCGAACGGATCGTCGGCCGGTTTGGCGGCTTCGACCTCGGCATGCTGGCGGCCCGTGGCGACCAGCCGCCCAACCTGTACCTGGCGGGACACTGCCTGTACAACGCCGAACCTTATCAAACCGGTCCGGCCCTCGTGGCCGCCTTGCTGGGTGTGCTGGAATCGGTGGGCAAGCATCACGCCGATGCCGAGATCCAGTTGGAAACACGCCGCAAGCGCCTGGAAGACCTCCGGCTGGAACTGGCCCGATCCTTCGAGCATGAAGGCCGGCTGACCGATCTGCTGGTCCGGCAACGCGAGTTGCTCAAGCAGCTCGACCTGGACAAGGACGAAGCCGGTAGCGCGAAGGTCGACGCCGAAGAAGTACGACAGGCCGCTTGAGCTGATTTCACCCCCACGGCCGAAAGGCTGTGGGGGTAGCGGTAATCGTCGCCACGTTCCACACCCATTTAAAGGCCAGACTCTGCTCAGGTCTTTTTCTTTTCTGCCGATGGGCCAGCCCTGCCTCCGTTGCGACGACGGATGCGGCCTCGTGGCAGCGCCGTCAAGGCGACAGCCGCTGGGGCGGAAGGTTTGCGGATTCCAGTCACCCGTGGGCATAGGGTTCAATCCGACGTGATCAGTGATTCCGGTTCGACTTGGTGGATCGCGCCAAAGGCATGACCGAGCGAACGGCAGGAGACGACGAAACGGTCATGCGCTCTCAAAGCCGGCGGACGGCAGACGACCCAGAACGGCCCTAGCTGTTTCCCGATAGCAGTCAGTCAGCCAAACTCAGGTTACGCGAACGGGAATGCTCGGAAGCTGCCGTTGGCGACCTCTTCTGCAACCGAGCTCTCTCGACCCATAGTGGCAATGCACCAACATGACAAATTGCTGCACCTACCGAGGTGGGCGGTGACGTAGTCGCAGGTTGCGCCGGAATTCCTGAAGGTCTTCAGCGAGAAAGCTAGAGAAACGCCGAGCATTTTTTCGCACATCCTCATGTGGCGAATTTCGCTTACGCTCTTCCCAATGGACAATTCCGTTCAAGTACGATTGGTTCATGAACGACACAGCATCACTATTGCATGGACGAATTGCGATAAATGGCAGACCAACTAACACATAAGGCCGCCTTTCAGACGAGCCGTAAATATCCCGTTGGGCCAGCCACAATGCTCGAGGAAGCTCGACTCCAATGTATTTCCCGAACAGCGCACCGCCAACTTCCTGGGCTTCTACATCTGTTATCGGAAAAAGGCTGCCAAGATAGCCGCGCGCGCCAGCAAATGTCGTTCGTACACTGAGTTCGTGCCAAGACCAGCACGAGTTATTGACGAAAAGGGGCGCAGCTCCAGGAGCAAAGCCATGAGCAGCGTATAACCAAATTCCGTCGTGTAGCTTAATCGCCATTGAGCCATTGACACGGGGAATCGACTGTTGCGCAGTGATGTAGTCTTTGCGGTCTATTGGTCCCTCCATGGCGCTCCATGTTGTGATGGCTGAACCAACAGGTAACGCAGCCTTACCCGCTTTATCGCGCCAGTCAACACCGTCAAGTGAGTGGAAACGATGGTACTCGACGACCATAAACTTGTCGTCAAATGCGTCGTGACCTATACCCAATGCTCGGTCGACGACAAGTTGGCGCTGACGTCCCTCGGCGTCAGGATATTCATAAGTGATTCGTTCTCCAGGCGCATCCCCCGCATGACTGGATACAACGATTACGTCGTGGGGTAAAAGGTCCAAGAGAAATTGGACCCGTGTCTGGGTTGCAGCTGGACCACGAACGACACGCGTCAACGTTCCATTCTTGAGAAGCGCCTGGTTAATGGCTGGAATCTCCGAACCGTCGACTGTCTGTGGGTCGATGAGCAAAGCTGTCCTCGCACTGCGGTCAGGCTTCTGCGACGCCCATATTCCCTCAATGACTGCACGTCCGAGGTCCGGATAGCGGTACATGTGGGTGGTCGCCACTTCGGGCACTGCGACGCCCCAGGGGAAACCAGCAGTAACAAAAAGGACAGATTTGTACCCTGCGAAGTCTATCTGCCCCAGATGAGCGCGAGCACGGTGTTTTAGGTCACTAAACCGACCGGTGAGGTCGCCTCCCTCCCCGAGCGCATATATTTCCTCTATCCAGTCCTCTCGTTCACCTTCCGCCAATTCAGAGAACACTGCGTAAGATGCGCCACAGGAGAAGGCCAAATTACTAGCTACTACTTCGGCCAGTAAATCACCTCGTTCGCATGCCACAAGTAGATGAGTTCCAGCCTCGACTACTCCCTCCGACGGCGATATATCTAAGTCTGGTAAGAGTTCCTGGCGAGCAAGGCGCGCTCGGTAGACGCCGACACCAAGATTGTCTGGCCCCCACCGCAAGCTACCCCTCGGGCGCTTAACAGAGCCGCGTAGCGCCTGAAGGTGTTCGCAGTATTGGTCTGCGACCGTGCAATTTTTCCAACCAGGACGGATGCCATCGACGGCAGAAGAAGAAAGACCGCCCATCAATACTTGCCGAGCCTCAGTCAAGGCAAGTGCATTACGGCGGCGCACTACTTCGTTGTCAGCATCCGGTCGAGACATCCGCGGGCCGTCCATGACAGGAATGTATCGACCTGGATATACGAACAAAGCAGAAATTTGCGCCGCGAGCAGTGGGTCGTCAGTAACCAGAGCAGAGTGTTCAAACGATGGAATTGTGAGCATCGAGGTCGGGTTCAAAATTCGAAATGTCCTTGGAGTTCCTGAGCCAGAGGACGAGTAGGCAAAACGAGAATGACAATGTTATTCGTTTCGAAGTATGACAGAGCAAGCCATATACGCGGATTTTTTTGCGGCGTCAGTTCCCGTTAATGGCCCCAGAGATTTCTGTAGTTGTTCTTGCTTGCCGACAAGCGGTCGTTGAAAGAGGACAAGATAGGCTTCGGCAATTCAAATTGAAAACCGACCTCGAGCGACTGTTCCTGGCCGGTAACAGCCTGATGCCGCTTGGTTACTCGCTGAAGGGCTGCCACCGACCCAAAGCGGCCGTAGCGGTTTCCAGAAAGCTGCCCGTCATCAAAAACTAGGTTTAGCGGACTGGATTGCTCTGAAGCCGCCATTGGCGAACTCACCCAACCGGCCACTACCTGCCGTTGGTTGTTACATCTGGCTTGTTCGCGTTCGACCTAGCTGAACGGCAGGTATTCGGCGAGCAAATCGGCGACAGACATTTCAGCACCCGGCCATCAGCGGACGCAGGGAGGACTTTCCGCAACCGGCCGTTCGATGCGGCACCGATGGCCTTCGCGCAGGGGTAGTGAATCCGCCAGGATTGACTTGCGCTGGCCAGGCCTACCTCTCACTAGAGAGGGGCGGCAGCGCATCAAGCGGTGAGCGCACTCCGGCACCGCCAACTTTCAGCACATGCGTGTAAATCATCGTCGTGGAGACGTCGGAATGGCCGAGCAGATCCTGCACGGTTCGAATGTCGTAACCGCTACGGAGCAAAGCCGTCGCGAACGAGTGGCGCAGGGTATGCGGTGTAGCAGGCTTCGCGACACCTGCTTCTTCCACGGCACGTTTGAAGGCGCGCTGAAAGGTCTGGTCATACATATGATGGCGACGCACGACACCGCTCCGTGGGTCGGTCGAATGCGTGTGCTGCGCAAAGACCCAGAACCACGGCCAAGAATGCCCGGCGCGCGGATACTTCCGCTCAAGGGCGTCAGGAAGCGCAACGCCGCTGCGGCCCTCGGCCTGGTCCTTCAGCCACCATGCCCGGGCACGCGCCAGCTGCTCGCGCAGGCCGAGCGCCAAGCTCTCGGGCAACATCAATGCCCGATCCTTGGAGCCCTTGCCCTCCCGCACGATGATCGTGCCGTGATCGAAATCCAGATCCTTGACCCGCAGTTGCAAACCCTCGCTGATCCGCATGCCCGTTCCATACAGAAGCTGGGCGAACAAACGATGCTCCCCTTCCAGAAAACCGAGGATGCGAACCACCTCATCTGGGGTCAGCACGACCGGCAAGCGCCGCGACGGCCGAGGTCTTCCGATCTCCTGAAGCCAAGGCAGATCCGCGCACAGCACCTTGCCGTAGAAGAACAGCAAGGCCGCCAATGCCTGCCGATGTGTGGATGCCGAAACCTTACGCTCGTTCGCCAGCCAAGACAGGAATGCCTCGACTTCGCTGCTGCCCAAGGTTGCCGGGTGACGCACACCGTGGAAACGGATGAAGGCACGAACCCAGTGGACATACGCCTGTTCGGTTCGTAAGCTGTAATGCAAGTAGCGTATGCGCTCACGCAACTGGTCCAGAACCTTAACCGAACGCAGCGGTGGTAACGGTGCAGTGCTGGTTTTCATGGCTTGTTATGACTGTTGTTTTGTACAGTTTATGCCTCGGGCATCCAAGCAGCAAGCGCGTTACGCCGTGGGTCGATGTTTGATGTTATGGAGCAGCAACGATGTTACGCAGCAGGGCTGTCGCCCTAAAACAAAGTTGGGCGCTCCATGCGTACGCTAGGGAATCGATTTTCTTTTGAACTCGACTCACGAAGAAAACAGATCAACTTCTCGATAGGTCTTCCGAAGGAGGTAGAGTGAAAAAGCCCACGTTAATTGAGCGAGTTCGATGGTTGTTTTTCCAGTGCGCCATCAAAGCAACAGCCAGTGCTGGCTTCCTTATGTCACTAGTATTGATCGCTATATCTGCTTACGGCCTACTTAGTGAAGAGCCTGAACATCAACGGACAGAGGTGGTTCCGCGAATCCGGACATCGAGTTAAGTGAAATCTCTGCTTCAATGGGCGATGGAAATCGCCTGCCTAGGAGCAGAAGCAATGAGAAGACCCCGCCGTAACCACACAGCCGCCTTCAAGGCCAAAGTGGCGATTGCCGCCCTCAAGGGCGATGAGACGCTGGCTGCGTTAGCAGAGAAGTTTGACGTTCATCCGAATCAGATTACGCAATGGAAGACACAATTGCTCGAGAACGCCTCGGGTGTCTTTGCGACGGCTGCCGAGAAGCAGGCGGCCACGCCGGACCTGAAGGATTTGCATGCAAAGATAGGCCAGCAGGCGTTGGAGATTGATTTTTTGGCCGTCGCGCTCGGTCGCATCGGCGATGCGAGCGCAAAACGATGATCGACAAGGCCCACGATCTGCCTGTCGTCAGGCAAGTCCAGTTACTTGAGCTTTCGCGTTCTTCTGTCTATTACCAGCCGCAGCCCACATCCGAAATCGATTTGATGCTGATGCGGCGGATTGATGAACTGCACCTGGAGCATCCCTTTGCCGGTGCGCGGATGTTGCGCGATATGCTCAAGCTCGAAGGCCATGAAATCGGTCGCAAACATGTCGGTACGCTGATGAAGAAGCTCGATATCCAGGCCATCTACCGCAAGGCCAACACCAGTCGGCGCAACCAGGCACACCGCATCTATCCCTACCTGCTGCGCGGCCTTGCCATCGAGCGTCCGAATCAGGTCTGGGCCATGGATACGACCTACATCCCGATGCGCCGGGGCTTCGTCTATCTGAGCGCGGTGCTTGATTGGGCAACCCGTCGGGTGCTGAGTTGGCGCCTGTCGAACAGCCTGACGGCTGATCCCTGCGTCGATGCTCTGGAAGAGGCCATCATGAAGTATGGCCGACCGGAAATCATGAACACAGACCAGGGCAGCCAATTCACCAGTTCGGCCTTCATTGGCTTGCTTCAGGAGCACAGCATTCAGGTCAGCATGGATGGCAAGGGCTGCTGGCGCGATAACGTATTCGTCGAACGCCTCTGGAAATCGGTCAAGTACGAGGAGATTTACCTGCACGGCTACGACACCGTTTCCGAGGTCCGACAGGCGCTGGCCCGCTACTTCGATTTTTACAATCGTCGTCGCCCGCACTCAACGCTTGACGGGCAAACCCCGGATACGGCTTACTTCAACCAGCCGCTGCTCGCCGCAGCGGCTTAACCCGCAGAGAACTCACTTAAGAAAACCAAATTTCTGTCCAACTGCGCGGGGCCACCTCTGACTGGGTTGATCTTAGGCATACCTTCTGTATTCATTTTTATTTACACCACTAGGTTGTTAAGGCTAAGCAACTTTTCCGCTGAAGAAGTCAACAAGTGGTACTCACGAGGGAAGGAATAGTGACGTATTTGTGTCCTTATCCATTTAGCCCCCAACCCGCCGCTCCAGAGGGACGTTCCGCCGGCAAGCCGGCTTCCCGCCCCTGAGCTAACACGTTAGATGCTCCGAGTTGCTCACAACTTTTCGCGTGCAACAAGACTGTTTATTTTCAAGCCTAGAACCTAAACTCACCTCCTGTTTTGTTGGAGATGGAGCATGAATAATTATTTCTTTTTGGCTATTGCAATTCTTTCAGAAGTTATCGCAACATCCGCGCTCAAGTCGAGCGATGGCTTCACAAAATTTGTGCCATCTGTGATCGTCGTTACGGGATATGGCGCTGCTTTCTATTTTTTATCTATCACGCTAAAGACCATTCCCGTAGGGATCGCCTACGCAGTTTGGTCTGGCCTTGGGGTCGTTCTAGTCACGGCAGTGGCTTGGGTTTTGCACGGTCAAAAACTAGATTCGTGGGGGTTCGTTGGCATTGGCCTTATTGTCAGCGGCGTTGCCGTGCTCAACCTGCTATCTAAAACAAGTGCGCATTGAAATCAAACGCATCTAACCATTCCGCCGAGAGGGACCGCCCACAAGCTGCGCTTGTGGGTTCCCTTCGCGGCTTCGCCGCTGCGGCGGCCCCTCACGTCAAACGTTAGGCGGTTTCAGTCATGGAAATAGATGAAATCAAAGAAATCAGCATAGATAGTGCTGGCCGCCTTCTTATCTATCCAAGCACTCATTCATTTCCTTATATTTATCGAGAGGCCATGGAGGTTCATTGGGAGTCAGCGGTAAAAGCGCTCCACAGTCCCGTGCCTCGTGAGTGGTCATATCCTCGTTGGTTCCAACAAATCTCTGCGGCAGCAAAAGAGCAAGGCTGCACATTGGTTCTGTCAGAAAGTACTCACTGGCATAATGTACCAGCAGAGGTAAAAGCTAGTATTCAGGCGGTGGCAGGTTCAACCGCCTAACAAGTCATTCAAGGGGCGACGCCGCACAGCGGCGCGCCCTTAACTCCAACGTTATGCGGTGAAGGTATGAACCTCATCAGTGAAATCAGGAGTTCATGGGGTTGGATTGGAATTGAACCCGAAGAGATCGTTGGAGAGAACGATTTCGGTAATCTCATGATCCGGGATGTCGAAGGCAAATATTGGCGTCTTTGCCCAGAGGACGTCTATTGCAAAGTCGTGGCCGGAAATCGAAAAGAACTTGACGCCTTAGCAACAAATCAAGAATTTCTCGCTGATTGGCACATGGAAGCCTTGGTGGCTCAAGCTAAGCAAGCTCTCGGCCCGCTTCCGGAAGGTAGGAAGTACCATCTGGTAATCCCAGGAGCTCTAGGGGGCGAGTACGCGATTTCGAACATCAAGACCGCTCCACTCGTCGAGCTGGTTCGGTTATCCGGTGATATAGGGCGCCAGATTAAGGACCTTCCGGACGGTGCGCAGATCGAACTCAAGGTGGTCGAATGACACACAATTGGCATAACACGTCGCTCCAGCCGACGTCAGGCCGCGACGCGGCCTTCCTCGGCTGAGCTTGGCGTTGAATGACAGCTTTCCCAAAAGCTCTACGGCTGCTCTGGGTCGCCAGCACCAGGTGACGAATGGCTGCATCCGGGAAGCGAAATTTCAACGACTGCTTTCCGGCGTTGGACTTGAACAGTGAGCTGACCTGTCACGACCCTTTGCGGTCGGTCAGCTTTTCGTATAGCTGCCGTTCGACGGACCCCAATCACTTCGCAATGGAATGCTCCGAAGCGGTCTTTGGCGACATCACCCAATCGGCCAGAAGCGGCTGGTGGTCGAGTCGTCCGAAAGCCGCCGTATAATGCCATTGGCACTTTTTAAGTGCTTGCAGGGTTTTGCAGATTATTTAGTATTGAATGCAGACTTACAGAATCCGAAAATATGATTGAAAATCAATGGACTGCATCAATGAGCGCCACCAAGTTATCCGTCACGAATCCGAGAAACCCTGCAAAATTGACGTCCACTTTACGTTAGGGCGTATGAACCCCGGCGCCGATCCTGCCCGGCAAGGGCGCCCCCTACCGCGCCACATCCCGCGTTTTGCGGGTGCCGCCGAAGTCCGGCCCGCGACGACCTGGCTCAACATGCCACGGGAAGGCCACCCGCCATTCCCGTGGCCCTGCCCGATGCCCCGCCATGCGCCCCGAGCGCAACAACTGGCGCACCCGCGCCTCAGAAATCCCGAAGCGTTCCGCCGCCTCTTTCACCGTCACCGAACCCATGTTTTGCTCCCGGATATGCGAATATGCTAAGGAAGAGTTTATCGGAAGAGTTTCAGGGCCGCAAGGCGCATGGAGATTGGGTTTGGTGTGGAATATGGTTGTGCCACCCATGGCACTAAGTTCGGGTGTTACAAGGAACCCGGACGGAAGAATCGGACGTGGGGGCCAGCCCCCACACCCCCCGGCCAAGCGCAACTCACCAACCGCCCCAAAAATGGAGCGCATGGGGCGCAGGGCCGCAAGAGAGGGCCGGAAGGGGGCGATGCCAACGCGCCGTCGAAAACCCCGGCGTGGGCCGGGCCGAGGCTACCATGCCCCCTTTCCCCACGGTAAGGGACGCTACGCTCTGCGCCCTTGCCGTGTGGCCCCGGGGGGGCATGGTTCAACGCCTCGCCCCCCGCCGTGACGTGCAACGGCGCGACGGGGCGCAGGCGGTGGCCATCGACACACCAGGTCGTGCCTCAACGGTTGTTGAGCCAATCAAGCCCGCTGGCGGCCTCCCCGCAGTGCCGCAAGCGGCACAAGCGGGGCTGGCAGCAGCGCGGCCAGCAAGCCCTAACGAAGCGTTCGAGCATACGCCACGACAAGCGCCAGTCCATCCCCTGCCGCCACAACGCGGCGATGCTCAACTCGGACGTTAGGGCGTATGAACCCCGGCGCCGATCCTGCCCGGCAAGGGCGCCCCCTACCGCGCCACATCCCGCGTTTTGCGGGTGCCGCCGAAGTCCGGCCCGCGACGACCTGGCTCAACATGCCACGGGAAGGCCACCCGCCATTCCCGTGGCCCTGCCCGATGCCCCGCCATGCGCCCCGAGCGCAACAACTGGCGCACCCGCGCCTCAGAAATCCCGAAGCGTTCCGCCGCCTCTTTCACCGTCACCGAACCCATGTTTTGCTCCCGGATATGCGAATATGCTAAGGAAGAGTTTATCGGAAGAGTTTCAGGGCCGCAAGGCGCATGGAGATTGGGTTTGGTGTGGAATATGGTTGTGCCACCCATGGCACTAAGTTCGGGTGTTACAAGGAACCCGGACGGAAGAATCGGACGTGGGGGCCAGCCCCCACACCCCCCGGCCAAGCGCAACTCACCAACCGCCCCAAAAATGGAGCGCATGGGGCGCAGGGCCGCAAGAGAGGGCCGGAAGGGGGCGATGCCAACGCGCCGTCGAAAACCCCGGCGTGGGCCGGGCCGAGGCTACCATGCCCCCTTTCCCCACGGTAAGGGACGCTACGCTCTGCGCCCTTGCCGTGTGGCCCCGGGGGGGCATGGTTCAACGCCTCGCCCCCCGCCGTGACGTGCAACGGCGCGACGGGGCGCAGGCGGTGGCCATCGACACACCAGGTCGTGCCTCAACGGTTGTTGAGCCAATCAAGCCCGCTGGCGGCCTCCCCGCAGTGCCGCAAGCGGCACAAGCGGGGCTGGCAGCAGCGCGGCCAGCAAGCCCTAACGAAGCGTTCGAGCATACGCCACGACAAGCGCCAGTCCATCCCCTGCCGCCACAACGCGGCGATGCTCAACTCGGACGTTAGCGCGATCAATTCGTCTTATTAGGAGCCTTACAATGAAACTGCACTCTCTGCTACTGCTGCTCGTGTTGGTCTTGATCGCATCTTTTGCCACGTTGAACTGGGGAGTATTTCTTTCGCCCACCGAGTTGTCCCTTGGCTACACCACAGTTAACATGCCATTGGGCTTAATCATGCTCGGACTTCTGGCAATCGTTACGGTTCTGTTCCTTGCCTACGTCGTTTACCTTCAGGGGTCTGTTCTTCTCGAGGCCCGCCGTCATTCACGGGAACTGAAAACCAATAGAGAGCTTGCTGACCAAGCGGAAGCTTCCCGGTTTACGGAGTTGCGCACTTTCCTCGAAGCCGAACTCACCAAGCAAACTGCCAAAAACGCTGAAATTAGAGACGCACTGCTCGTAAGAATCGACAAGCTCGAACATGAGTCTCGCTCGTTCATGGAACAATCAGGCAACACCCTTGCCGCATACATTGGCGAACTGGAAGATCGTCTTGAAATAATCTCGATTCCTCCCTCTGTGCGCTAACCCATCATTCCACCGGATCTGCGCAAAAAGCCGCGCAGGCCGGTGAATTCAGACGTTGGGCGTCTTGTCGGCACATTTACCAATGGAACTAATCGCGCTCGTTCTCTCAAGCCTTAGCATTGTCGGGCTCGTCATTGCCGGGTTGCTTCTGCGCGGATACCTACCTTCTTACGTAGCCGAGAAGGGCAAAAATTTGGCGTCGAAGGAAGACCTAACCCACATCACAGATCTCGTAGAAAGCGTTAAAGCTCTCCACACTTCCGAGCTAGAGCGCCTCAAGGCTGACCTACTTGCTGAGGGCCAAATTACCGAGCGCCGTCGCCGTGTCTACGAAGAAATGTGCATTGCCTTACGAGTTTTCATTTCCGGGCATGGTGGAACACCGGAAATGAAAGAGCGCTTCCACTCCGCTTACGCCGCAGCATGGTTGTGGGCCGCTGATAGTGTGCTCGTTGTGCTCAATCATTTCATTGCGTTACAGGTTCAGCGCGCTGCTGATCCGGCGTCGGTTGACCAGCCAACTATGAAGAGCGCGTATACCGCCATCGTCGTTGAAATGCGCAAAGACGTTGGCTTTGGTGGCACGGCTGTGTCGGATTCAGACTACCAATTTGTTCAGTTCTAACATGCGCCGCCCAATTCAAACGTTGAAGGCCCGCTTTCCACATTCCTGACCGTCGCCTTCGGGTCGAGACAAGACGGCCCACTTTGCAACTTCGCTGCCAGAAAACGGTGGTTGAAGTTTCGCTTCCCCGAAGCAGCCATTCGTCACCGAGTGCTGACGACCCTGAACTGCCGGTCAAGCAGTCCGAGACTCATCGACCGGTTTCAGAGTGCAGCGGTCGCCCAAGAATCGCTCCGAGCTTGCCGCTTGCTAATAGGCGACTTACTTGAACTGGTAAAACCGTTGATATTTGTCGCATTTCTAATGCTCCTGGCAGCAAATGCAGCTAGTTGAGTAAAGCCGGTTGCATGCTGCCGGAACCCGGAGTATAAATGACTCATTGGTCACTTATTTCTGGTTTCATGCCCAATTCCCAGAAACCACCCCGCTGGCAGCGCCGTGCAGAAGCCCGTCCACAAGAGCTTTTGGACGCAGCATTGACGGTCTTCGTCGAGCGGGGTTACGCGCAGACGCGTCTCGACGAGGTTGCCAAGCGGGCTGGCGTAGCAAAAGCGACCCTCTATCGTTACTACGAGAACAAGCTGGAACTCTTCAAGGCAGTAGTCCGTAACTCCCTTGTCGCCGGCTTCGACGAATTTTCAGGCAAGCCGCTCAGTGCCCGTGATCGCCTTGTCCATCTCCTGACAGCTTTCATGGAGCGTGTTGCCGGATCACATCTCTCCGGTATCCCAAAGCTCATCATCGCCGAGGCCGGCAATATCCCCGAAGTGGCCCGCTTCTACCATGACGAAGTGATTTTTAGAGTCCGGACGCTGGTGGTCGCTGCACTCAATGAGGGGGCTGCCAACGGCGAGTTCCGACCGGTGGATGCTGACTACGCCTGGCGGATCATCGTCGCGCCGCTGCTGTTCTCGATCATATGGAAGCACAGCTTCCAGGCGTTCGAGGCAGAGCCTCTCGATTTAAAACGTCATCTGAATTCACAACTCGATCTGCTGTTCGATGGCCTGTCTTCCAGCAGAAATAAGGTGGTTCAAAAATGAACAAGAAGCTGTTTGCGATTCCAGTGGTTCTCGTCGTTGCCGGTATCGCCCTTTGGCTGGGGACGCGCGACCATGCGGATAACGGCAGCGACTTGGTGCTCCACGGCAACGTGGATATCCGCCAGGTCGAACTGGCCTTCAACGCCAGCGGTCGCATCGAACAAATTCTGGTCCATGAAGGCGACCGGGTACAAAAAGGCCAGCTGTTGGCGAAACTCGATACCACGCGTCTGCAACTGGCGCTCAAGCAAGCACGAGCGCAGGCCGACGCCCAGCGCAGCCAGGTCGCCAAGCTCAAGGCTGGCTCACGGCCCGAAGAGATCAAGCAAGCCGCAGCCGAGCGCGATGCCGCCCAAGCGGTCGCACGCGAGGCTCGCCAGATCTATGAGCGCCAGCTCAATTTGGTGTCGAAACAATTCATCTCTCAGCAACAGGCGGACACTGCCAAGAACGTCTTGGACGGCGCCCAGCAGCGCCTCAAAGCCGCCGAGGAAGTCCATCGTCTGGCCCTCATCGGCCCGCGCCAGGAGGATCTCGCCACCGCCGAGGCCAGTCTGGCGGCACAGGAGGCTGCTGTAGCCGGCCTCGAGCGCGACATTACTGAAGGCGAACTGCATGCGCCCGACGCAGGCATCATTCAGAACCGTGTCCTGGAACCGGGCGATATGGCATCGCCCCAGAAGACCGTATTCACACTGGCGCTGACAGACCCCGTCTGGGCACGCGTTTACTTTCCGGAGTCCGCCCTCGGGCGGATACCGACGGGAGTACGGGCATCCATCACCACTGACAGCCACCCGGACCGCAAGTATGCGGGTTGGGTGGGCTACATCTCGCCGACCGCGGAGTTCACCCCCAAATCGGTGGAGACGCAGGAACTGCGCACGAGCCTCGTCTACCAGGCGCGCGTCTTCGCCTGCGATGGCGGGGACCAACTGCGGCAGGGCATGCCGGTCACGGTTGCCATCGCCTACGATCAGCCGCCTGTCCAGGAGCGGCCCTGCGCTGGCGGCAAGTGATGGCCGGCGACCCGGTCCTCGCTGCGGAAGGACTGCGCAAGTCCTTCGCCGCCGGCACGCGCCAGGTGATGGCGCTGGACGGAATCAGCTTGCGGGTACGGCCCGCTGCGGTCACGGGCCTGATCGGTCCTGACGGCGCCGGCAAGACGACCTTCATGCGGCTCGCGGCCGGCCTGCTTGTGCCGGACGCCGGGCGCATCACCGTATTCGGACTCGATGCGACCCGCGACGCGCTGCAGGTGCAGGCTGCGCTCGGCTACATGCCGCAGCGCTTTGGCCTCTACGAAGACCTGACGGTGCAGGAGAACCTGGATCTCTACGCCGATCTTCAGGGTGTGCCGCGCGGGATGCGCACCGAACGCTACGAAGAACTCATGCGCATGACCGGCCTCGCACCGTTCACACGCCGCCTGGCCGGCCGGCTTTCGGGCGGCATGAAGCAGAAGCTCGGCCTCGCCTGCACGCTGGTACGCGCACCGCAACTGCTGTTGCTCGACGAGCCTACTGTGGGCGTCGATCCGGTTTCGCGCCGCGAACTGTGGGCCATCGTTGACCGGCTGGTGAAAAGCGAGGGCATGAGCGTCCTCCTGTCCACCGCTTATCTGGACGAGGCCGAGCGGTGCGCCGAGGTGGTCCTCCTGCACGAGGGCAGGATTCTCGACCACGGCTCGCCCCAAACGATCAGCGCACGGATGGCGGGGCGCACCTGGGCGATATCACGGTCCGGTAAGCGTCCGCGTGACTTGCTGGGCGAACTGGATGGCCGGGCGGGTATCGTGGACGCCCTCGTTCAAGGCGATCACGTGCGGCTGGTAACGGTCGAAGCATCGCCCCCCGAAGCCGTTGTCCGGCTACCGGGCGTTGTGGTGCGGGAGACGCCGCCGCGCTTCGAGGATGGCTTTATCGACCTGTTGCGTCGCGGCCAAGAACGGGCGGGAGTTGCAGCCGACGACGACAGCGCCCCGCAGGAGGCTCACATCAGCGGTAACGAAGTCGTGATCCGTGTCGAAGGCGCGAAACGTCGCTTCGGCGACTTCTGGGCCGTGGACGGCGTGGACTTCGAGATCCGCCGCGGTGAAATTTTTGGCCTGCTGGGTGCCAACGGGGCCGGCAAGACAACGACCTTCCGCATGCTGTGTGGCCTGCTGCCGGCCAGCGCCGGGCGTCTTGAAGTGGCCGGCTTCGACTTGCGCCGCGCGGCCTCGACGGCACGGGCGCGCATTGGCTATATGTCGCAGAAGTTCTCGCTCTACGGCAACTTGAGCGTTTCGCAGAACCTTGAGTTCTTTGCCAGCGCCTACGGCCTCGCCGGCGAGGTACGGCGCGAGCGCATTGCGTGGGCCGAGGAGGAGTTCACGCTGGCGGCGGCAGCCGACCAACTGAGCGGCGACCTGCCGCTGGGCTACAAGCAGCGACTGGCCATGGCTTGCGCCCTCATGCACCGCCCGGAGATCATCTTCCTTGACGAGCCGACATCCGGTGTCGATCCGCTCGCCCGGCGCGAGTTCTGGCAGCGCATCAACGCGCTGGCCCGCCAGGGCGTGACGGTGCTGGTGACCACCCATTTCATGGAGGAAGCGGAATACTGCGACCGCCTGGCGATCATGGCCGCCGGCCGCATCCTGGCGATGGACGAGCCGGCGGTGATCAAGGCGCGCGCCCGAAGCCTGGACTACCCCGAGCCGAGCATGGAGGATGCCTTCATCCGGCTCATCGAATCCGCACCGCTGGTGGGGGCGACATGAACACGGCACGCGGCGGCGCGGCGATGCGGCTCGCAGGGCTGGTGCGCAAGGAATTCCTGCAGATCGTGCGGGATCCGAGCAGCATCGCCATCGCCTTCCTCATGCCCGTCTTCCTGCTGCTTCTATTCGGCTACGGGGTGTCGCTCGACGCCGATCGCGTACCCGTCGCCGTGGTGGCAGAAGCGCCTTCCCAGGACAGCGCCGATTTCCTGGCCGTCCTTCAAGGCTCGCATTATTTTGCACCGCGGGTCATGGGGTCCATGCCCGCAGCCGAGCGGGCGCTGCTGGTGGGCGAGATAAGCGGCATCGTCCGCCTGCGGACGAATTTCTCGCGGCAACAGCGTCAGGCCGGCGGCGCGCCAATTCAGGTCATCGTCGACGGCGTCGACGCCAATACCGCGCGACTTGTCGAAGGCTACGTCGAAGGCGCCTGGGGCATCTGGCTGGCGGCCCAGGCGGCTGGCCGGGGCGAGACCCTGCAAATGCCCGTCGATCTGCAGCCACGCATCTGGTTCAACAGCGAGCTACGCAGTCGCAACTACCTGGTGCCCGGCCTGGTGGCCATCATCATGACGCTGATCGGCGCACTCCTCACGGCGCTGGTCATGGCGCGCGAGTGGGAGCGCGGCACCATGGAGGCGCTGATGGTGACGCCGGCGAGCATGAGTGAAGTGCTGATTGGCAAGCTGATCGCCTACTTCGCACTTGGCACCGGCGGCATGCTGCTCAGCGTGGGCATGGCGGTGTGGCTGTTCGAGGTTCCCCTGCGCGGCTCGTTCTGGTTGCTCTGGGCATGCTCGAGTCTCTTCCTCCTGGCGGCGCTGGGCATGGGCCTGATGATCTCCACCTTGGCCCGCAGCCAGTTCGTCGCCGGCCAGATCGCCATCATCGCCACCTTCCTGCCGGCTTTCCTCCTGTCCGGTTTCATGTTCGACATCGACAGCATGCCGGCAGTCGTACAGGTCATCACGCACGTCGTTGTGGCGCGCTATTTCGTCGCCATCGTGCAGACCCTCTTCCTTGCTGGCAACGTATGGTCGGTGATCCTGCCCAACGCGCTGGCGCTCGCCGCCATGGCGGCGCTCTTCCTCGGTATCACCTGGCGCAAGTCGAGAAAGCGGCTGGAGTGATGCTGCACCGGATCCTCGCCCTTGTCCGCAAGGAGTTCCTGGCGCTTCTGAAGGATCCGAAGAGCCGTCTGGTGCTGATCGTGCCACCACTGATCCAGCTGCTCGTCTTCGGCTATGCCGCCACCTTCGATCTCACGCAGGTGCCCTACGCGGTGTACAACGAGGATCGCGGCGTCGCTTCGCGGGATCTGCTCGCCGGCTTCGCAGGCTCCGCCAGCTTTCACCAGGTTGCGGAAATCCACTCCGAAGGCGAGATCGCGCCGCTGGTGGATGCGCGCCAGGCGTTGCTGGTCATCCATGTGGGGCCACGCTTCACAGCCGACCTGGAGGCGGGGCGGCCGGCTCCGTTGCAGGTCATCATCGATGGCCGCAACTCCAACACGGCCATGGTCGTGCTCAACTACACGCGCAGTATCGTCAATCGCTTCAACGACGACTGGAGCGCTGCCAGAGGCCTGCGCGGCCCGCCGGCCCGGCTCGAAATCCGCGCCTGGTTCAATCCGAATCTGGAGAGCCGCTGGTTCTTCATTCCGGGCATTATCGGCATGCTGACACTGGTGGTGACCATGCTGGTGACGGCGCTGACCGTCGCCCGGGAACGCGAACAGGGCACTTTCGATCAACTGCTGGTGACACCGTTGCGGCCCGGTGAGATCCTGATCGGCAAGATGCTTCCCGGTTTCGTCATCGGTATTGTCCAGGCCACGCTGATCCTGCTCGTGGCCACGCTCTGGTTCAAGGTGCCATTCCTCGGCAGCCTGCCGGCTTTCTATTGCGGCCTGGCCCTGTTCCTGCTGTCCGGTGTCGGCGCCGGCCTGCTCATCTCAGCGCTTTCCGCCACGCAGCAACAGGGCCTGCTGGGTGCCTTCCTGTTCATGGTGCCGGCCGTCATTCTGTCCGGCTTCGCCACGCCCATCGCCAACATGCCGCGGGCTGTGCAGATCATTACCTACATCGACCCCCTGCGCTACTTTTTGATCATCCTGCGCAAGGTGTTTCTCGAAGGTGCCGGCTTCGGCCTCCTGCTCGACCAGTTCTGGCCCCTGGCGCTGATCGGCACCGGTACTTTGCTTCTGGCTGGCTGGCTATTCCGGCACCGCATGTACTAAGCGACAGACGATGCGTGTGGCACCGAGTATGCAATAGTGCTGCTCATATCAGCCGGGAAAGCTGGCGTTTTTAATATTGCTCGGATCAACGTCAGCTAATGGGACTGCTGCCAAAACGTAAGGTTGAGATTGCCACCGACAGCTTAGTCCGAGTTGCACGCGTAGGCTGTTCGACAGGTTTCAGATTGAACCGGCCGCCCAAACGACGGCTCTGAGGGAAAGGCGAGCGGCAGCAGTTGGCCGGATGCTGCCGGCTGCGGCAGGTGATCATTGTCGTCAGTCAGCATAATCACCTCGCGGGACTGCCCGCCCAACACCATCAGAATCCACAAGTTTCAACTCATTTCGAGCATCCATGACGTCG
>Ga0209202_1001015_pt1 | contig 18521 bp, 17 predicted proteins | sample AD_UKC032_MetaG_FD_184416 | JGI IMG/M metagenome (GOLD analysis project Ga0209202, IMG submission 184416) | Active sludge microbial communities of municipal wastewater-treating anaerobic digesters from USA - AD_UKC032_MetaG (SPAdes) (version 2) | ecosystem: Engineered > Bioreactor > Anaerobic >... | reverse complement strand
TTGTTACATTATGTCTTAAAATAAAATTATTAAGCATTTTAGGTCTTCTAAGGTCAAGATATCTATATTTTAAGCGTAAATCTTCATTTATTTCCTGCTCATCGTTTAGCATAAAAGGAGGTGTTTCTGATTTATTAAGAATTTCCAGTTTATCAGGATAAATTTCTATTTTACCGGTTTTTAAATTAGGGTTAAAAGTTTCATTCGGTCTTTGAGAAACAACGCCTGACGCACTTATTACATATTCATCCCGTAATTGTTCAAATATTTTATGAATTTCCGGATTTTTCCCGGGATCAGCTACTATCTGGATTACACCCGATCTATCTCTTACTTCTGCAAATATAATACCGCCAAGGTCCCTGATTGTAGAAACCCAGCCTGCTATACTAACTCTTTTCCCGATTTCATTTTCAGTTAGTTTTGCGCACCAACTATCTTTTAGTTTTAAAAGTTTTTTATCCTGCATAATTCCTGACATCACTACTTCTCTTTCTCGTCTAATTTTATAACATTATTTTACAACAAAGATTAAAACTGCTCAGTAATTTTTTTGATTTTTTTTAAAAATTGTAGCAATCCTTGAAAGAAATCGGCAAATAAAAAAGACGGTTTTTGTAAATCCTTATAACAATTTGTAATAACAAGTTGCAACTAAAAGAGAAATATTTTTTGCTTACAACTTGGTGTCAGAATGATAAAGGCGCCCATAAATAAATGCCCTCGAAAATAGATAATCAGCCAATCACAAAGTTTAAAAAGCCGGATTATATTTATAATGTTAATTAAGTTGGTTTAAGTATTTTATGACAAGCAAAAATATGAAAGATAAAGGAGTGTCCGTTGTTTTTGCAGGCGAGGCAGGGCAAGGAATTGACACTATAACGCTGTTAATTTCAAAAATATATAAAAAATGCGGATATAATGTCTGCTTAACAAAGGAATATATGTCAAGAATCAGAGGTGGAATTAATTCCAGCGAAATACGCATATCTAAAGACAGAGTAAACGCATATACTGATACAATTGATTTTCTTTTTGCATTGATTCCTGAGGCTATTGAATATTTAAAAAAACGAATAACAAAAGAAACATTAATTTTTAAAGTTGAACCATCTGAAAGATATAAAAACACTTATGCCGCCGGAATGTTATTCGGCTTAACAGCTATTAGCAGTGATATTCCAGAACAAATGCTAAGAGTATTTCTAGAAGAGAAAGGCGAACAGGTAATTAATAAAAATCTTGAAACATTCAAAAAAGGATATGAAAAAGGGCGGGAATTATCAGAAGAAAAAGCCGTTAAAATAAACATCGACGCATCAGAAGAAGTTAAAAACGAAATGTTTATGAACGGAACAGAAGCAATTGCACTAGGATGTGTTGCAGGAGGCTGTAATTTCATTTCATCATATCCCATGTCGCCAGCTACAGGGGTATTTATCGAATTAGTAAAAGCGTCTGACAGATTTGACATTATAACAGAGCAGGCAGAAGATGAAATTTCATCGATGAATATGAACATCGGGGCATGGTATGCAGGAGCTAGAGCAATAGTAACGACATCAGGAGGTGGATTTGATCTTATGACAGAAGCATTAAGCCTTGCGGGAATTATAGAATCTCCTATGGTTATACATATTGGTCAAAGACCTGGTCCTGCTACAGGGCTACCTACAAAAACAGAGCAGGGTGATCTTGAACTTGCTTTATATGCAGGACATGGGGAATTTCCAAGAATTATTTACGCTCCAGGCTCTCTTGAAGAATGTTACGAACTTGCAAAAGCAGCTTTTATAAATGCGGATAAATATCAAATGCCTGTTTTTCTTTTGTCTGATCAGTATTTGCTTGAGCGAAGCTATAATATCCCCGTGATTAATGTATCTGAGGAAAAAATCAATCAAAATATTATAAAAACCGAAAAGGATTATAAACGCTATCAATTTACAGACAACGGGCTTTCTCCACGAGGAATACCAGGATACGGCGATGGGCTTGTGTGTGTGGATAGCGATGAACACGATGAGGACGGACATTTAACGGAAGACTGCGATCTAAGGGTAAAAATGATTCATAAACGCCGTAAAAAACTTGATTTAGCGCTGCAAAATTCAATAATGCCGGAATTTATCGGGAATCCTGATTATAAAATCCTTCTTCTTGGCTGGGGATCTGCTAAAAATAGCATTATCGAAGCGCTGCGGCTATGTAAAAGAAATGATCTGGCTTTTCTTCATTTTAAACAGGTTTTTCCCTTGCCCCCGGAAACAAAAAAGTTGCTTACAAAGGCTAAAAAGCTTGTTGCAATAGAAAATAACACAAATGGACAGCTTGCTCGTCTTATAAGAACAGAATTTTGTATAAATATAGACAAAAATATACTGAAATATGACGGACTGCCTTTTTCTGCTGATAAATTGGCAAAAGAAATCGGAGAATTATAGAATGGACGCAAAAATATTTGATATGCCATGCGCAGATATAGCCTGGTGCCCTGGTTGCGGAAATTTTTTAATACTTAAATCCTTAAAAGACGCTTTGACAGAACTTGATATTAAACCTGAAAATCTTGTAATGGTTTCCGGAGTAGGAAGCGCGTCTAAAACGCCTCATTATATAAGAGCAAATGTTTTTGACGGGTTGCATGGACGGATATTGCCTCCTGCTTGCGCTATAAAAGCGGTAAATCCAGAACTTACCGTTGTGGCAGTAGGCGGGGACGGCGATATGTACGGGGAGGGCGGTAATCATCTAATACACGCCATCAGGCGAAACTCCAATATTACCAATATTGTTCATAACAATATGCTGTATTGTTTAACAAGAAAACAGGCTTCCCCGTCGAGTTCATACGGCTTGATTACGCCTGTTCAGACACATGGGGTGACAGAAGAGCCTTTTAACCCCGTTGCAATAGCTATTTCCGCCGGAGCAACATTTGTCGCCAGAGCTTTTTGTACAGATACTGAAAAAACAAAGGAAATAATAAAAAAAGCCATTTTGCATAAGGGATATTCTTTAGTAGATGTTCTTATGCCGTGTGTAACGTTTGAAGTTAACAGCTATAAATGGTTTAAAGAAAACAGTTACTATCTGGAACAGACAGACAAAGTTTTTAGCAGGGAAGAAGCCTTTAAAAAAGCCATAGAGATAGAAAAATTGCCGCTGGGAATATTTTATATCCAGGAAGGAAAAGCAACTTTTGAAGAAAACCAAACAGCTTACAAAGACAATAAAACGCCGTTAGTTTTTAGAGAAATTTCAAGAGGGAAGATGATAAATGACCTTTTACACTCCTATACCTGATGAATTAAAAGAATATATAGACAAATGGAAGTTAAAAAAAGGCAGCCTGATTATGATTTTGCGTAGCGTACAGGATTATTACGGTTATGTGCCGAAAAAAATCTGTTTTAGCCTCGCAAAAGAGCTTAAAGCGCCTCTTGCAAGAATTTATGAAGTACTTACATTTTACAACTATTTTAAAACCGAATCGCCGGGAAAATACAAAATTGCTGTATGCATGGGCACAGCATGCTATTTAAAGGGGGCGGCAGCGATTATTAAAGCCATTGAAGACAAATTAGATATAAAAGAGAGCCAAGCGACAAAAGACGGCTTATTTAGCCTGGAAAACGTCAGATGTATTGGATGTTGCGGAATCGCTCCCAACATGAGAATAAACGAAAAAATCTATGGAAAACTAAATAAAGAAAGGGTTTCAGAGATTTTAGACGAATATATTAATTTAAATGCAGGCGTTTCTTCCTCACAGGAGCCGCCAATCCTATAACAGGAGAATAAATAATATGTTTGAAAATATTACCTGTATAAAAATCGGAATGAGCTCTTGCGGAGTTGCGGCGGGCGCAGAAGAACTATATCAGCAATTATCTGCTGTAATAAAAGAAAAAAAGCTGCCTGTTGAACTAAAAAAAGTCGGCTGTCTTGGAATATGCTACGCAGAACCGCTTATTGAAGTTAAAACAGGAGATAATCCGGCGGTGATCTATCGAAATGTAAATATAGAAACGGCTTTAGAGATTCTTGAAAATAAAATTCCCTCCGAACTTGTAATTGACGAAGACTTGGAAATTAAAAACCAGAAAAGGATTGTATTAAAAAACTGCGGAAAGATTGATCCTGAAAAAATTGAAGACTATATTCAAAATAAGGGTTATCAGGCGATAAAAAAGGCTATTTTAGAGCTTAAAGAAGAAAAAATTATTGAAGAAATAAAAAAAAGCGGATTAAGAGGCAGGGGCGGGGCGGGATATCCAACCTGGCTCAAATGGAAAGCGACAAAAGAAGTTATATCCTTAAATAATGACGGAAAATTTGTAATTTGCAACGGCGATGAAGGCGACCCCGGAGCATATATGGACAGAAGTATTCTTGAAGGCGACCCGCACTCTGTTATAGAGGGAATGATGATTGCAGGTTTTGCTACAGGCGCTGCAAAAGGATTTTTTTATATCAGGGCAGAATATCCTCTAGCGGTTGACAGGGTTCAAAAAGCTATAGATCAATGTTATGACAGAAATTTACTGGGCGAAAAAATACATGGCTCGGATTTTAACTTTGATTTAGAGATAAGATTAGGCGCAGGAGCTTTTGTTTGCGGGGAAGAAACTGCTCTTATATCTTCAATTGAAGGCAAAAGAGGATATCCCCGCCCCCGTCCTCCATTTCCCTCAATAAAAGGGCTATGGGATAAACCTACCGTCATTAACAACGTCGAAACTCTTGCTAATACGCCTTACATAATTTTAAACGGCGGAGATGAATATGCCAAAACAGGCACAGACAAATCAAAGGGAACAAAAGTATTTGCTTTAACCGGAAAAGTTAAAAAGCCCGGACTTATTGAAGTTCCGATGGGAACGACTTTAAGAACAGTTATAGAAGAAATAGGCGGAGGGATTCAGGGAAATAAAAAATTTAAAGCTGTTCAAACAGGCGGTCCTTCAGGAGGAATCATTCCTGAAAAGTATCTTGATACGCCTATAAGTTATGAAAGCCTACAGGAATTAGGCTCTATTATGGGCTCCGGCGGTATGATAGTTATGGATGAAGATGATTGCGCCGTTGATATTGCAAAGTTTTTTACGAAATTTTGCGTTGATGAGTCCTGTGGAAAATGCGCTCCATGTAGAATAGGAACGATTCAGACATTAAAAATTCTTGAGAAGCTTACTAATGGGGAAGGCGCGCCGGAAGATATCGACAAGCTAAAAACAATCTGTCATTCAATGGAAAAAGCTTCTCTTTGCGGGTTAGGGCAAACCGCTCCAAAGCCTGTTTTGTCAAGTATAAGATATTTTGAGGATGAATATCTTGAACACATAAAAGAAAAAACCTGCCGCGCAGGCAAATGTAGTTTTTTAAAACAAGAAAGTGTTGAAAAATGATAAATGCAATCATAAACGGAATACAAATTCAGGTAGAACAAGGAACTACAATTTTAGATGCGGCGAAAAAAGCTAATATTAAGATTCCTACGCTTTGTAAACATCCTGATCTTGATCCTACAGCCGCTTGTGGAATTTGTATTGTTAAAATTAAAGGCTCAGATAAAATGGCACGGTCATGTTGTACTGAAATAGAAGAAGGAATGGATATTACAACTCATGATGCTGAAATAACAGCTATTAGAAGAACTGTTCTGGAATTAATTCTTTCAAACCATCCTAATGCCTGTTTAACGTGTATAAGAAATCAAAATTGCGAACTCCAGTCAATTGCGGCAGAATTTGGAATAGCAGAAGAGCCTTTTGAAAAAATATTAAGCGAGGAAAAAATAGATGAATCCATTAAAACCATTGTTTTAGAGCCGGAAAAATGTATAAAATGCGGAAGATGCGTTCAAGCATGCCAGGATATGCAGAATGTATGGGCATTATCTTTCGTTAATAGGGGAATAAAAACTAAAATTGCGCCTGCTGCTGAATTTAAACTTGCAGAATCCCCGTGCGTAAGCTGTGGACAATGTTCCGCATATTGTCCGGTCGGTTCGATTTATGAATATGATGAAACTTCAACCGTCTGGAATGCGCTTAATGATCCCTCTAAATACTGCGTTGCGCAAATTGCTCCCGCTGTAAGGGTTGCGATCGGCGAATCTTTCGGAATGGAAAGCGGCGAATTAGCAACCGGCAAATTATATTCTTTGCTAAAAAGAATGGGATTTAAAGCGGTTTTTGACACTAATTTCGGAGCTGACGTAACAATAGTTGAGGAAGCAACAGAGTTTGTCAAAAGATTAAGAGGTGGAGAAGGTATTTTACCCTTAATATCAAGCTGTTGCCCAGGCTGGGTGGATTTTATGGAAAAATTCCATTCTGATATGATACCGAATTTTTCAACCTGCAAATCTCCTCATGAAATACTGGCGACTCTTGCAAAGACGTATTATGCTCAAAAAACAAATATACCTGCTTCTGACATCTTTATGGCGTCGATAATGCCTTGTATTGCTAAAAAATTTGAGGTTCACAGAAGCAAAGAAATGTATGCTTCGGGAAATCAAGACGTTGATGTTTCTATAACCACGAGAGAACTGGTAAAAATGATAAAACAAACAGGTATAGACTTTGCAGCGCTTACTGACAGCGAACCGGATCATATATTGGCTGATTATTCCGGCGGCGGAACTATATTTGGCGTAACAGGAGGAGTAATGGAAGCGGGATTACGAACGATTAATTATCTTATAACAGGAAAAAATCTTGAAAAGTTTGACCTTAAAGATGTTAGGGGCTTAAAAGGAGTAAAAGAAGCTGATATAAGAATCGGCGAGCATGATTTAAAAGTCGCTGTAGCCCATGGATTAGGGAATGTGGAATATTTAATGAATAAAATAAGAGCTGCAAGAGAAACAGGTCAAAATCCGCCTTATCATTTTATTGAGGCTATGGCATGCCCGGGAGGTTGTATTGGCGGCGGAGGACAGCCCAGAAACGTTAATGATGCTGTGAGAAATCTCCGAATAAACGGACTTTATGCTGACGATAAAAACTGTAAACACAGAAATTGCCACGATAACCCGCAAATCAAGCAGTTATATAAGGAATTTCTGGGAGAGCCCGGCGGAACGAAAAGTCAAGAGTTGCTGCATCTTTATTACCGTAAAAGAGAAGAGTATAAAAGTTATAGAGAAACAGATTTTTTATTTTAATACCAAGTCTGAATAATGCTCTTAAAAAGAAATTAACTTATACCATTTACTCAGCCTGTGCCTCCTTACGGGCGACGCAGGCTGTAAATATCAACTTTTTAATAAATTTCAGATTATCTAACTCGAATTGCTAATTAGTCGAAACGCTGAAATAGATTGAAATTTTATTTTAATTTTTTATGCGGCTCGCAGGCTTTGCCTGCGAGCCGCATGCCTTAAGAAGGCGTAGCGGCTGGCGAAGCCAGCCGCTACGCCAAATATAAAATTATTTATTTAGCAATTCAAGTTATCTATTAAAATTTGTAACTATGTTCAATTATTACTGCGAATAAAGTTTATTATTACTGAATTTTTCTGTATCCTTGTATTTTATATAAAAGAAAATTTTTGTAATTTGTAAAGGAATGAGATAATGAGAGCAGATAATATCGTAAATCCGGCATTGAACAGCGCTTTAACTTATTTAAAATCATCACAAACAAAAGTGGCGACGAAAAAAGCTGTAGAAGCCGCCAGAATAGCAGGACCTGATGTAATTGTTTCAGATGAAGTGGAATTTCTTAAAAAAGCTTACATCAGAGCTCAAAATACTTTAAGAAATTTAGCCGAAAAAATAGAAAAGGATAAATTAAAATCTTCTGTAAATAAAGAAAAACCTTTAACTCTTGAAGACGCTTTTAGAAAAACTTACAATAATAAAATAAAAAATATGATGAATCCTTTTAAAGTTAAATTTGATTACAATCCAAAAGCAGAAGCTACAGGCATTTATAAAAGCGCTGCAAAAGATATAATGACGGAAAACAGAATATTGCCTTATGAAACTGCAATCGATGGTGTTTTGACGCCTCAAAAATTAATTGAAACTGCAATACAAAAAAAACAGCATCAAATAAACACATTGCAAAAAATTACAAAAAGAACTCCTCAAAAAATAAACAATTATGCTGAAAGCATAGATGAAGCAAGGACTAAAGTATATATTGACGCAGGATATTTGCCGACAGAAGAAGAAGTATTAAATGTTATAAAAAAGGCAGAATCAAAGGTTCAAGGACTTCCGGAAAAAGATGCCCAAATTATTCAGTTTCCTGATAGAAAACCAACGTTTGTAAAGATTGACCCGATTGTAAAACTGTTTGGGGGAACAAAGCCTATTGATTTAAAGCAATATGCTAAGGCTCATCAATCTGAAATTACTGAAAAACTTAATGAGAAAACGAATGCTGTCGTTGAAAACGCTTTGGAAAAACACTTTAAAGGATATGAAAGAATGCAAAATTGCGATCCTAATTTCCCGCCTTTTCGGAGAAGCGCAAACGCTGAAATCAGAAGACAAGCAGCAAAATTTCAGCTTGGATTGATTGATATACATAGTAAAGTTGAATCTAGAATCGAGAATTTCAAGGCAGAACTAGGATTTTTAAAAGCAGCCGGTGAACTTGCCAAAAAATAATAATATTTAACCTGAGTCGCTAAGTAAATAATTGGTATATTTCAGCGTTTCTACAAATTATACTAATAATTAAAAGAAATCGGCAAATGAAAAAGATGATTTTGGTAAAGCCTTAATTAGCGGGTGTTTTGCCTTCGGCAAAACACCCGCTATACCCTTCTTCCCCTCACTTGGGGAGGGGGCAGGGGGAGGGATATTTATCCCGTCTTACGTTTTTTTAATTTTTATAAAATCCTATTTCCAAAAGTTGATTTATTTTTTGCGAATTAATAATTTCTTCTATTTTAATCTTTAACTCATCTAATCTTTGATCATCATAATTTACAAAGTGAGAAACTGCATTAGGAAGCTTTATCCTGTCTGTGTTTTCCAGATTTAAAAAATTATTATTTAAACTTGTAAATTCTTTATATGCTTCACAATATAAAATTAACTCTTTTCCGGCAGTTGCATTTTTTCTTAAATAATAATTACTCGCATTATTAAGCTTATTAATAAGTTCGATAATAAAGTTTATTTCTTTGTCATAATTAAGATTTTCCCGCTGATCTTCGGGGATTTCCTTTATAATATTGCCGTAAATTTCTTTTGGATCGTTTTTATGTCTGTAATAAAGATAACTTCCCCATAAAATACAGCCGAGATAAACAGCGACACAATTTTTTATAATCGAAGAAATATACATTTCAAATTTTTGAAATTCAAATTTTTTTTGATGAGGCTGTTTAAGTTTTGTTATTTGATCAAAAACCAAAAAAGCTTCTTCGGGAATTTTAACTGAAAAATCTGAAAATCCAGGATCAAAAGGGACTTTATTTTCTGTTTGCATTGATTACAATCCTTAATTATTTATGAAAATTTATTTTATAGAATAAACGATTTTATACCAAGTTGCAATTATGCAAATCCAAATAAGTTTTCGTTAATTTGTTAAAAAGCTGATACCTACAGCCCGTGCCGCCCGCAGGGCGGCACGGGCTGTATAACGATATAGCGGGCGTTTCGGCGAAGCCGAAACGCCCGCTAATTAAAAATTTACAAAAATCATCTTTTTCATTTGCCGATTTCTTTTAATGATTAGTATATAATTGCTATAAAGAATATTTCAATACAGGATTCCTTGCGGCTGTAACTTCGTCAACTCTTGAAACAGACGCACTTAAAGGAGATTTTAAAACCTGTTCAGGGTTTTCTTCTATCTCTTTTGCTATTTGCTTCATAATTCCGATAAAGTTATCAAGAGTCTGTTTTGATTCTGTTTCTGTCGGCTCAATCATCATAGATTCTGAAACAATAAGCGGAAAATAAACAGTAGGTGGGTGAATGTCAAAATCCATAAGCCTTTTAGCGATTCCTGACGTGTTAACCCCCTGCTTCTTTTGGATATCTCCCGAAAAAACAAATTCATGCATGCATGTTTGCTCAAATGGAAGTTTATAATGATTTTTAAGTTTTTCTTTTAAATAATTTGCATTAAGAACAGCATCTTCACTGACTTTTATTAATCCATCACTTCCCATCATAAGTATATATGTGTATGCCCGTACAAATATGCCAAAATTTCCATAGAACGGCTTGACTTTACCGATAGAATTTTTGATATTATCGTTAAAATAATATTTTTCTCCGTCAAATTCTACAACAGGAGCTGGAAGATAATCAATAAGCCTTTCAGAAACACCTATCGGACCAGCTCCAGGACCTCCTCCTCCATGAGGCGTCGAAAAAGTCTTGTGCAGGTTGACGTGCACTATGTCAAATCCCATTAAGCCCGGGCTTGTAATGCCCATGATCGCATTTAAATTTGCGCCGTCATAATAAAGTAATGCGCCATTTTCTTTTGCCATTTCTGAAATTTCAAGAATATTTTCTTCAAAAAGCCCAAGAGTATTAGGATTTGTCATCATAATAGCGGCAATATCTTTATTCATTAACTTCTTTAGTTCATCTATATCAACCTGACCTCTGGAATTCGATTTTACCTGAATTGTATCAAAGCCGCACATCTTGGCTGAAGCGGGATTTGTGCCGTGCGCAGAGTCTGGAACTATTATTTTAGTTCTTTTTTCGCCGTTAATTTCAAAATATTTTTTTACGATAAGCATGCCGGCAAATTCTCCATGAGCTCCTGCGGCAGGGGATAAAGCAACTTTTTTCATTCCTGTTATTTCCCCAAGAGCTTTTTGCAATTCATGCATCAATTCAAGCGAGCCCTGTGAATATTCTTCCGGCTGTTCGGGATGAACCTCCGCAAATCCTGTAAGATTTGCCGTTTGTTCGTTTATTTTAGGGTTATATTTCATTGTGCATGACCCAAGAGGATAAAAATTGTTATCAACAGAAAAGTTTTTTCGGGATAAGTTTATAAAATACCTTATGACATCAAGCTCTGTCAGCTCCGGAAGATTAAGATCGTCTTTTCTAAGGCAATTTTCAGGCAACAAAGCGCTTAAATCTTTGTCCTGAACGCCGGATTTGGAAAATTTTATTCCTCTTTTTCCTTTAACACTATTTTTAAAAATTGTTTTTTCCATAATTTTCCCCTTACTTTATCGCATATACGACTGAATCAGGATTACCGCCGTAAATTCTCAAATATAATTTATACTCAGGGCAAATCTGCTTTATAATTTGCGGGATTTCCCATAAATCCGAGGGTCTGTGATAGGAACATATCGCAAGCTTGGGGGCATATTTCTCGATAAGCTTTTTTGCGCCTAAAAGCCCCTTTTTTTCATATCCTTCTATGTCAAATTTAATCATAGTTACAGGCTCATCTATAATTGCATCAATCGCAACCGTTTCAACAGTTTCATTTCCTGTTTCTGAAATATGGCAGCCTACCTTATTTAAGTTTGTTTCAAACCCTATAATCCGGTTAAATTTATCAATGCCCTTTTGATAAAAATTAATATTTTCAAAAGCCCTTAAATTATATTTTGCTTTTTCAAAATTTTCCATGCATGGTTCAAATAAAAAAATCTTTTTATATACTTCATTAGTTTGCTTAATAAAATCCAATGAAGTATCTCCTGTAAAGCCTCCTCCGTCAATGAAAATTTCGTTATTCTCAAGAGTAAAAATCTCCTTATCAAAATACATATTCTTATAAGGGGAGATTTCTTGCATTTTCGTTGAATAATTATAATTAAGCCTTAAATCCATTAACTGTTGCAGAATCTTTTTTGATTTTTCATCTTCAAACAAACTCATGGTTTTAAAATATTCATGCCGGTTACAAACTACATCCAGCATGTATTCTTCAAGAGTTTCATTTAAAAAAGCGCGTTCATCAAGATATTTATCATATTTCACAAATAAAATCAGAAAAGGAATCAGGTTATTAAATCCTTTTTGTTCTAACTTTTGAAATATATTATAAGAGCTAAAAAGCGAAGAAATAATTATCAGATCGTTAGTATTCTCAATCTCCTGCGGCTTATAAACTTCCAAACCTTCTATCGGAAGCGGATTCTCTCCATAATTATTATCTATAAACCCCTTGGGATAAATATTATTTTCCCTGCAAATGTTCAAAACTTTTTTACCGTAATCACCTGCCCCAAAAATATAGACATTAACTTCAGATTTTGTTAAAAGCTCAAGTTTTTCCTTATAAACCCGCAATAAATTTTCTTTTAAATGAGTATATGTTTTAATATCAGCTGACTTCATTTCCATTCTCTATTCCTCCGCCCTAAAACCAATCTGTTTCGATTCTTTCGGACCTTCGAGCAGATTATTTAAAACCTGAATTATATCAAAAATTTTATTGTCCTGTTCCTGTTGTTTATGGTCGTTTGCTTCCATATAAAGCAATAAAAGCTTTTTAAATTCGCTTATTTCCTGAACAGGACTTGAAGCTAATTGTCTAAGATTATTAAACACCCTTATTATTTGAATATTAACCTGAATAGCTTTCTCGCTGTTTAAAACGCTTGATAACATTAAAACGCCGTGTTCTGTAAAAGCATAAGGCAATTTACGCCTGCCTCCCCAGCTTGAAGCAACAATTTGTGACTTCAAGTTTTCCCACTCTTCATTAGTAATTTGAAACATAAAATCAATTGGGAAACGGCTAATATTACGTTTTATCGCTTGATTTAAGACTTTTGTTTCAACACCGTAAAATAAAGCCAAATCGCTGTCCAGCATGACTTTATGACCACGAATAACATGTATTTTATTTTCTATTATTTCTTTTGAAACTATGACTGAATCCATTTAGTTCTTGTGTTTCCTCCTATGCAAAAAATATCCAGCTTAAAAGCAAATCGAAAAGCAAAATCGTGACTGCTGTCCAAATAGCGGCATTCGTAGTGGCTATCCCAATTTCTTTCGCGCCTCCCGTTGTTCTTAATCCGTGGCAGGTGCATATAAGAGTAACCAATACCCCGAAAACAGCCGCTTTTATAAGACTTGCCCTGATATCATCGGTGTCTGTATAAAGCCATACTGAATTTATAAAAAGTGAAGGATGAAGTTTTACCGTAGCGTCAGCTACAAACATTCCGCCGATAATCCCGATTAATTCGGCTAAAATAGTTACCAGTGGAACTACAATCACTCCGGCTATTAATCTTGGAATTAAAAGATATTCAACGGGGTCAACTTTAAGGGTTTTAAGCGCGTCCAGCTGTTCTGTAACACCCATATTTCCTATTTCTGCGGTTATAGCTGTTCCGGCTCTTGCGCCGATTGCAAGACTTGCGAAAACCGGAGCGATTTCTCTTATTATAGCGATTGAAACCAGCCCGCCAACATAAGCGTCAGCCCCTGAAAGAATGAATCTTTCCGCAACCTGCATTGAAAGAACCGCTCCTGCAACAAGACATATAATTAACGAAATCGATAATGAGTCATATCCAATTACAGCAGCCTGAATCAAAGTGTTTTTAAAGTTAATTTCACCTTTGATAATTTTTTTGACTGCTTCAAACAGTTTAATTATGCAAAATCCGATGAATTCAATTATCATAAACAGGTCTGCGCCAATGTTTATACTTTTCTGTTTTACCTCTAACTATATTAAAATATAAATCCTGAATTTTTTTAGTTACAGGACCGATATTTCCGTCGCCTACAAGTCTGTGATCGATACTTGTTATAGGGCTTACCTGAGCTCCTGTGCCGCAGAAAAACGCCTCATCAGCAATATAAAGCTCTGTTCGGTTTATTGCTCTTTCTATAACTTCAATTCCAAACTCTTTTTGAGCTATTTCCCTTATAGAATCTCTGGTAATGCCTACAAGAATATTATCAATTGTTCTTGATGTAATAAGCTTGCCGTTTTCTACGAGGTAAAAGTTCATTGCGCTGCCTTCTGAAACATGCCCGTCCCGAGAAAGCGCCAATGCCTCGTCAAAGCCTGCTTTAAGCGCGTCTGTTTTTATAAGACCCGTATTGACATAAGCGCCGGAAATTTTACCTCTTGGAGGAATTGTATTGTCTTCCAGCCTGTTCCAGCTTGAAACACAAATGCTTAATCCTTTGGAAACATCAACATAATCACCCATTTGGCATGTAAATATGAGAAAAGAATCTTTACCCGTTAATTTTGGTCCTATTGAGCATCCGCTTTTATACAAAGTTGGTCTTATATAAATATCGCCTTCAAGATTATTTTTTTTAAGAAGTTCAATTGTAATATCACACATTTCATCAATTGAATATTGAGGTTTCATGTGCATTATTTTTGAATTTTTATGCATTCTTTCAAAATGCTCTTTCATTCTGAAGACGTATATTTGTTTTTCTTCTTCATTCCAATAACCCCGTATTCCTTCAAAAATTGAGGTGCCGTAAAGAAAAGCATGTGTTTTTACGCTAATTTTAGCATTTTCTTCAGGAACAAATTCACCATCCATAAAAACATATTGGATATTCATAAACAACCTCCTGTATAAAGTAATATTTTTTTATGATTATATACTAAAATTACTAATGAATTGTAATTAATAATTTTTATTATAATATGCCATAATTATAAAAAGTTTATTTACTGAGCTATGGCAAAAATAATTCAACAAAATCTGAAAATATGCAAAAATATATTGAAAAATTAAAAAAGTTTTTCCTTTTAAGAATTTTAAGAAGAAAATACGCTCGCTCAGGTAGTTGCAAAGGCTGTGGGAGATGTTGCCGGGAAATTTATGTTAAAAATGCTCGTGGACTTATAAGAGAAGAAAATGAATTTAAAAGGCTCAAAAAGATTCATCCATTTTATTCTTATTTAAAAATTAGAGAGAAAACCGAAACAGGTCTGGTTTTTGAATGCGCAAAACTCGATAAAGAAACTAATCGCTGTACTGTATATAATATTAGATCGTTTATATGCAAACTATATCCGCAGGAAGAAATTTTTAAGATTGGAGGAGCAATTTCAGAAGAATGCGGATATAAATTTATTCCTTTAGAAAATTTTGAAGAAGTTTTAAATAAAATAAAAAAGAGAAGAAATCGCTAAAAATATTGTCCGGCATTACAAAAAGACTACAAAAACGAATTGCATAATTTCACTTTGCCTTTGATCTTTTTGATAAAATTATTGTACAATTCGTCTTTGTTATAAAATAGTAAATAAATTAAATTTAAATAGAGGTGTAATTTCAATGATAAATTCAGTTGTATTAGTTGGTAGAGTGGGTCAAGACCCTGAAATGAAATATTTTGAATCAGGAAAAGCAAAAACAACACTCTCAATAGCCGTTAACAGATGGACTAAAGGCGGAGAAAAAACAGACTGGTTCAGAATTGAACTTTGGGATAAACAAGCTGAAGTAGCAGGAGAATATGTGAAAAAAGGAAGATTAGTCGCTGTTGAAGGCAGGCTTGATCTTAATAAATGGAAAGGTCAGGACGGAACCGAGCGTGAAATGTTCGTTGTTATCGGTTCTAACCTTCGTCTGCTGGGTGGAAAAAATGAGAGTCAGGCGGAATAATTAATATTTTTATGGAGTAAACAAATTTGACTTTACAAAGTAATATTATAGGTATAATTGCTGATGATCTCACAGGAGCAAATGATACAGCGTTACAATTTCACTTAAAAGGTTGTAACACACAGATTTTGCTTGATTACGCTTCTGTTCCCGTCAGCAAAATAAATACTCAAGCTTGGGCTATCAGTACAGAAACAAGAAATAAATCACCTAAAGACTCCGCCCAGATAGTAAAAGAAGCCACAAAATATCTTATAAACAATTTTAATATTGAAAATATTTATAAAAAGATTGATTCTACCCTAAGAGGAAACATTGCGCAGGAATGTCTTGCTGTTTTAGAAGTTATGGGCGGTGATGCGGCTGTTATTGTTCCCGCATTCCCTTCTGAAGGAAGAACAACGGTGGGCGGTTATCATCTTTTAAAAGGCATGCCGATAGAAAGAACAGATGTGGCAAGAGATCCGCATTTTCCTGTAAGTCAGTCGCATGTTCCTACTCTTCTGCAAAATCAGGTTAATAACCCGGAAATAGTCGCTCATATTCAATTGAACACCGTGATGAAGGGCGCAGGACCGATTTTAATGGAACTTAAAAAAATGGTTGAAGAGCATAAAAAACTTATTGTTATTGATGCTGTAACTACAACAGATATGGAGCAAATTGCCCTTGCGATAGAAAAATGCAACAGCAAACTTCTTCCTTGCGGTTCTGCCGGACTTGCTCAGGTTATGACAAAATGCTGGTTGCCAGATACAAAATACCAACACATAACGAAAGTAATCCCCTCTTTGCCGATTTTTATACTTTCAGGAAGCAAAACAGCGCTTTCAAAAACGCAATTAAAGAAACTAGGCGAGTTTGATGAATTTGATTCCTGTGTTATCGAGCTTTCTCTTGAACAAGTCATTACTAAACCAGAGGAAAGCTTTATTGAAAATATAAAAACACATCTTGAAACCGAAAAAGTAGTGGCGATAAGCTTTAAAGAATATGAAAACGAAAACGCAAAAGCCGTTGAAGTTGGCGTTTGCGTTGAGAATATTCCTAAATTAATTATGGATTATTTTGTTTTATTATGTTCAAAAATTGTGAAAACAGAAAATCTGATTCTTGTTACAGTTGGAGGAGAAACGTCTTATAAATGTTGTAATGCGCTGGAAAACAAACATCTTCAGCTTATCGATCAGGTAGAACCTGCTATCCCAATTTGTCTTGATCACGAAGCAAGATGGATTGTCACAAAATCAGGCAATTTTGGCACTCCAAACACTCTTATTAACATTGTCAAATATTTTAAACAACATCAGGAATTATAAAAATTTGATAAAATTTGATAACCTGCTTTGGTAAGGATTGATTCAGGGTGAAATTGAATACCTATAACATTATACTCTTTATGTCTAAGCCCCATTACAATATTATCGGATGTTTTAGCTATTATTTTCAGAGAAGTATTTTCCACAGAATCATAATCAACAACTAAGGAATGGTATCTTGTTGCTATAAAAGGATTTTCTATGTTTTTAAAAATAAGATCGTTATCGTTATAAAAAATTTGAGAGGTTTTTCCATGCATGAGATAAGGAGCTCTGGTTACTTTTGCGTCGAAAACTTCTCCAATTGCCTGATGCCCGAGGCATACGCCAAGAATAGGCTTTTTATCGGCAAATTCAACGATTAAATCTTTTGATATTCCTGCTTCATCAGGGGTTCCAGGTCCAGGGGAAATTATAAGATGAGAGAATTTTAATTTTTTCGCATCATTTACAGACAACTGATCGTTGCGGTAAACAGCGCATTCAGCGCCGAGCTTGCCTAAATATTGAACCAGATTATATGTAAACGAATCATAATTATCTATAACTAAAATCATAATATTTTAAAGCTTTTTTGATTATTTTTTTAATATTATAACTCAATTGAAGTGTTCATACTATAATAAACCATATTATTACACCTAAATTGAAAGTAAAGGGAATTATGACTGTTAATATAATACTGGCTTCCGCATCGCCGAGAAGAAAAGCCTTACTTCAGGATATAGGGCTAAAATTTAAAGTTATTCCCTCTGATATAGATGAAAATATTGAAAATAAACCGTTTTCATATAAACTTATTGAAAATATTGCCTTGGAAAAAGTTATGGATGTAAGTAAAAAAGTAACTGATCCGGCAATTATAATAGGTTCTGACACGGTTGTGGAGATCAATAATCAAATCCTCGGAAAGCCAAAAAACGATCAGGATGCTTTTAATATGCTGAAAATGCTTGCCGGAAAAACTCATAAAGTTGTTTCAGCAATCGTGGTATATGATACAGAAACAAAAAAGACCATAAAAGATTCTGTAACAAGCGAAGTAACTTTTCGGGAAATTACAGACGAAGAAATATGGAATTATGTAAAGACAGGTGAACCCGCAGATAAAGCAGGGGCTTATGCAATTCAGGGGAAAGCCGCAATATTTGTCAAAAACATAAACGGCTGTTATTCTAATATAGTAGGCATATCACTTTTTAAGACAGCCGAAATCCTTGAAAAATTTGGAGTTAACATATTATAATGCGAATTTTAGGCATAGACCCGGGCATGGCTATTGTTGGATATTGTGTTCTGGATTATTTTCCCGATAATCCGGATGAAGCTTATAAAATAGTTAATTGCGGCTCTATTCAGACGTGTAAAAATTCAAAAAACCCCAAAAGGCTTCTTGAAATACATAATGATCTTGCATATATTCTCGAGGAATTTAAGCCAGAAGTAGCTGCAGTAGAACAACTTTTCTATTTTAAAAACGCAAAAACCATTATGTGCGTGAGTGAAGCAAGAGGGGTAATTTTAATGACTCTGGAAAAATACAATATTCCAATTTTTGAGTATACGCCTCTTGTTATAAAGCAGACTGTAACAGGTTATGGAAGAGCATGCAAGGATGATGTCAG
>Ga0209202_1001011_pt1 | contig 18557 bp, 17 predicted proteins | sample AD_UKC032_MetaG_FD_184416 | JGI IMG/M metagenome (GOLD analysis project Ga0209202, IMG submission 184416) | Active sludge microbial communities of municipal wastewater-treating anaerobic digesters from USA - AD_UKC032_MetaG (SPAdes) (version 2) | ecosystem: Engineered > Bioreactor > Anaerobic >... | reverse complement strand
AAGTTCTTTTCTTTTTTTTCTTGATGAAAAAAGAAACAAAAAAATTACTCACTTTTTTATTTTGCCTAGGGATTTCGTGAATCTTCGATTTCAAGCCTCACTAGTTCAAGCTTGAAAACTACCTCGTCAGTCGTTCCGCAACCCAAGTCGCTCGTCGTTAGCTGAGGGGCTGAGTTTTGTTCGTGGTTAGTTGATTTTCAATAGTATTTCCCCTATTGAAGGTTGAATTTTTCTTTTCTACTCATGCAAAATATTTCAAAAGAATGTACTTACTTTAATGTTTGAATTTGAAATTTATTAAAAATTAAATTATCGAGTCAGTCAGCAATTATCTGAATAAATGAAAATACCTATTTGTAGGGATTTATTTATCGAAGTTGATTTGATATTTTTAACAACTAATTATAAAATCTTATTGTTATGAGTTTAGGTTTTAAATATGCAGCAAAAAATGAAGCACCTATTTATGAAAGTGTAGTAAACGGAAATGGAAAAAAAATTGTCAACCGTATTCTTATGGGAACATATGTTACCGTGGTAGAAGATTTGGGTGATTTTTTGAAAGTTTTTACCGTTGGCACAGATGGTTGGATGAAAAAATCCGATTTATCCGACCACATGGGGCTAAAAATATTTTATTTAGATGTGGGGCAAGGTGATGGTGTTTTGATAGAGGTGGGGAATATAAGAATATTGGTTGATGCCGGCCCCGGAAAAAACATGCATGGGTATCTGACCAAGTTTCAATATACCTATTTAATAAAAGCCGGTAAAAAAGTACACATTGACTATGTTTTTGTCAGTCATTTTGATCTTGACCATTATAAAGGATTTATTGAAATCATGAAAAATGAACATTTTACATTTGGAACCATTTATCATTCGGGCATTTTAAAATTTGCATCTTCCAGTACTTATAACACAGGATTAGGAAACGTAACTGGGTCAGGTTCTTCAAAATTACTAACTACCTATTTTGACGATTTACTTACACATACTGAAACTAACGCCTTTAACCGAGACATTACTAATTTTATGGAACAGTTGGTTGCTATGCAATCTTCAGGAAGAATATCGACTACTAAACGTTTGGGAGCCGGAGAAACTCCTCTTGATTTACTCATTGAGAATAAAACTTTCCGAATTGAGGCTTTAGGACCTATAATGGAAACTACCCCAAGTGGAAAAGGATTCAAGTATTTTACAAACGATGATGGAAAAACAATTAACGGGCATAGTATTATTTTGAAACTAACTTTCGGTCAACGCACATTTTTATTGGGGGGCGATTTGAATAGTTCTTCAGAGAAGTACCTCATGGAAAAATACCATCCTTCGAATCCATTTGAAGTAGATTTGGCCAAATCCTGTCATCATGGTTCTTCCGATTTTGAAATTGATTTTATGAAAAAAATAAACCCCTTTGCAACGGTTATCTCGTCCGGAGACAATGAGGGTCATGCCCACCCCCGAGCCGATGCGATAGGTTGTGCCGGCAAGTATTCCCGCGGTGAACGCCCCTTGGTGTTTTCTACAGAATTGGCCAGGTCAGTTGATATGCGAACCCGTAAAATTCTTTTTGGAATGATCAATGTGCGGTGTAACGGAGATGAAATTCATATCAGTCAAATGAAAGAAGTAAAAAAATATGAAGATTTATGGGATTCGTATGCAATTTGAATTTAGTAAAACAAGGGTATAATATTAAGTAAACTAATACAACTAAAAATGAAAGAAACGATAAAAACAAACGTAATAGCCTATATCTGTTCCTACGCCAATATGAAACCAAAAAATATTAAAGAGGAGTATATCTTAAAAAATCATCCCATTAAACTAGATGACACTCAACTTGCTTTATTAGCAATGGCTCTCAGAGCATATGTAAAAAGTTTAAATCCAAAAGAAACCGTTTTAGCAACGGAATTAAGAAAAAAAGACTTAGATGTTAAGAAAACCTATGAGTTAATAATCAAAAAAGCTGGCATATGAAAAATAACCGTTTATTCTACTTTTTGTTTTTAAGTATAACCTTCCCAACTTATGGACAAGACTCCACCTTCATAAAAATAAATGAATGGTTTACTGAAAATAAATTTGCCATCAGGCAAACCTTTGACGGTTCAAAAAATGAAAACAAACCCGCCTCTTTCACCTATCAAGAAGACCATGAGAGCCCTAATGATTTCTTGATTGTTGATATAGCGTTAAAAATTTCTGAACTGGAGTTGCTTAAAAACTCCAATGCTGTTTTGATTTTTTATCCAAAAATAGAATGGCATAAATCAACCAACGAAACTGATAAAAAAAACAAACTCGATGGAGGTATTAATTTTGAATACTACCCATTAGGCTTGGAAAAAAACGCAATAGTACCTTGGTTCCAAGGAACGTCTTCTTTTAAAAGAAACTTTATCGATGAAGTTTACGAAAAAAAACTTGCCTTTCAATTATCCCTTTCGGGAAAAAAACAATTTCTCCCTGGATCAAACATAAGAGATTCAAAAGATAATTTCAGAGCAAGATACTATCCTTATGTTGGTATCGAATATAACCATTTGCCCGATTTGATTTCAAAAGGAGTTACGGAAGAGTTTTCTGCCTACTTTTTAAGGTTCTTTGCTGAAACTTGGATTCTACCACAAACCTTGCAATTCAATCTTGATGCTACCTATCGGGAAATTCTATCTACTGATACTTCTTTGAGAAAATCACTGCCAATTCTTATAAGCTCACTTTATCTATACCCGGGAAAACAAGAATCTTTTGGTATTGGATTTGAATATAAATACGGCTATGATAACACCGCTAAATTTCAATTGATTCAAATTTCTTCTCTCAAATTATCTTGGAAAATATAAAAAGGAATCCCTATAATTACCCCCACTTGCTAATGAAAGGTAACTACATAGGTAAAAAATATGGATTAAGAACGACTTGATTTTTATACCCCCCTACTTCTTCGTGGGGTTTTTTTTTTTGAGGGGCCAAGATGCTGAGACACTGAGTTTTGTTTGTGGTTAGTTGGTTTTCATTTGATGTTCTTTTCTTTTTTCCTTGATGAAAAAAGAAACAAAAAAATCAAGCCTCACTAGCCCAAGCTTGAAAACTACCTCGTCAGTCTCTCCGCAACCCAAGTCGCTCGTCGTTCCCCCACCTGCGGCGAGGCACGTCCTCGGCTATGAGGGTTGCTGCCGTTCCTTCCTTCGTTGTTTTGCTACGCTTGTCCTAGTAGGGCGAAGGAATTCGCGGTTATTTTGTTTTTAGTTGGGGATTTGTGCTAATGGGTTTGCGGTTAGTTTGTTTTCAGGTGAAGTTCTTTTCCCTTGATAAAAAAGGTACTCAAGTTTAAATTTTTAATGTCACTAAATGGCCTTGCCAAGTGAATGCCAAAAAAGTTAAAAAAGCAGTTTTTTTCTTTTCAACCACCAATAACTATTTTTTATTAATTTGATTATCAATATCTTATAATTCTTTTTGAAAGGTAAGAAATCGATTACCCGTTGTTAAAAACTAGCTCGGATTGTGAATAAGTTTGGCTTTGAATTACCAATTCGATTTATAAAATTTGTAAATGTAATTCTTGTTAAAAGAAAAAACAAAAATCAAACTGATTCAATATGAAAACCATGAAAACATTTAGAGCTAAAAGTAAAAAAAGTAAGTATTATGATCAAAGAAAACAAAAACACCGGGCAGTCGGAGATTAGCCAAGCCGCTGACCGGAAAAAAAACCGGTTAAAATGAAAAAGAAAGAAAAATTGAAAATCGACAAAAAAGATTTGAATTTGTGGTATGACAACTTTGATGTCATGCATATTTTAAAAATTAGCGACAGTACCTTGGCACGCTACCGTAAACAAGAGAAAATTCCGTTTACCAAATTGGGTGGTAAGTATTTTTATCCTCGGGAATTTTTCGAAAATAGCATGGCTGCCAAAATGGAAAATAAGCATTTGATTGAAAAAAAATAGGCCCCCAACACCTACACTGATTATGCTCTTTTTCACTCTGAGTTATCCTTTTTTGTTAGGAACTACTTCCTGACCCTACCTGTTATCTCTTGATTTTTATACTCTAGTTTAGCTGTAATTGACTACTGCTCGAGGTCTTCTTTTTATCAAACCCGTATAATTTTGGTACACCCGATCGCCTTCTTATAGGGTTTTCTTCCACCTTAGTGGCACATTTGTTCGGAAAACACCCCCCTTTTCCGAAGCCGGTTCGAACAAGTACCGAACAAATACCGAACAAAACCCCTCTATATTTCAAAAAAATCGTCATTTTGCCACAAAGGGAGTCAAAAGCCGTCAAAAGTCGTCATGCGATGTCAAAAGCCGTCAAAAAAAAGCAACTTGCTTTAAAATTGAGCAAAACCCGGCAATTGTATTTTGGAGTTGTCAAAGTGCTTCAACTTCATGTAAAAGCAATTCTTTACATGTATTTTTAGGCAACTAAAAGCAATTCAAATCAATCTTTTTCAGAAAGCAACAATTTAACGCAAAACCCTGAAATTCAAGTCACTATGTACAACTTACGCTTTACTTTTCTATCTTTGAACCGTTGAATGAGCAGTGCACGGCGAAGCAACAAAAATTAATTATTAAACCCTATAAAAAATTTTAAAATGGGTACATACAACAAGGGCATTTTAGGTGCCTTCTATGGAAAGGTTGGAACTGTAGTAGGTTCAACCTGGCGAGGAAAAGACGTGATGCGTAGTTTACCTCGCAAATCGAAACGTGAAGCTACGCTGTTGCAAAAAATGCAACGCGACAAATTCACGTTAGTGTCAAATTTTCTCCTACCGATCTCGACCATTCCGGGGCGGTATTTTGGAGTAAAAGGTGGGTTAAAGACCCAGAAGAACCAGGCGATGTCTTACTTAATGAAGCAAGCCGTCTTACATAACGGGACAGAAGCCACTTGGGATTTCCCAAAAATTCTGTTGACCCGAGGGGATTTATTGGGTTTAAGCACCCTAACTGCAGCGGCAGGAACTAACCAAGAGGTGACCGTAAACTGGGTGGACAACAGCGGACAAGGCAATGCTTTAGTAACCGATTCGGTTTTGGCGGTTGCGTATGAGGAAACCTCCGGGTTAATTTGGTCTGCAGAGGCGATAGCCACCCGCGAAACAGAAACAGTAACTTTGCCACTTCCCACCTACTGGAGTGGTTTAGACGTTCATGTTTGGATTGCTGTTGTGGCCGAAGATGGTAAAAAGTATGCCACTAGCCAGTACCTCAGCACGATTACGTTGGATTAACCCCGTTGGGTTAGTGACCCTTTTCCCCAATTCGCCTATGGATGGTACCTACATAGGTAAAAACAACATGCTAGCTTCCTTGTTTTTTACCCCTACTGCTATGGTGGGGGTTTTTTTTCTCTTTGCTGATTTTGTTTGCCCCGATCCGCCGAGGCGGAAGTCAAAATCAGTGTACAATTTTCATTAGACAATTTGTTCGATGGCGTTTTTTTTTGTGTTCGATGGGGTTTTTTGAGTGGGAATTGGGTTTATTTTAAGGGGTTCTATAAGAATTGTCATGATTAATTTTTGAAAACCTTGCTAAAGTTGTTTATATTTGATGGTATATACTTGTTATCGACATTTAAAAACAGAGAAAATATGAAAAAACAGAGAATGACGACAAAAACGATTTCACTTTTATTAACGGGTTCAGTTTTACTGACAAGCTGTGCAAGCACTACAATGATTCAATCAAACCCAAGTGGTGCGAAAGTTTATCTAAATGGTGAACCTACAGGGACAACACCATATACCTACACAGACACCAAGATAGTAGGCAGCACGACAACGGTTAAATTGGAAATGGACGGTTATGCCCCTTTAAACACCACCCTTTCAAGAAATGAAGAAGTTGATGTAGGTGCAATTATAGGTGGAATTTTATTATTAGTTCCATTTCTGTGGACAATGAAGTATAAGCCAACTCATACTTATGAATTGACACCAAGTTCAGGTAACGAACAGCAAATAATTAAAACAAATCCACAGCAAAATCAGCCCAAATCAAAGGCTGACAGACTAAGAGAGTTAAAACAACTACTTGATGAAAAGGTAATTACTCAAGAAGAGTACGAAAAAGAAAAGAAGAAAATCTTAGAAGAAGATGAAAAATAAACATTGCACACACACAGGTTTTGCATCAGGCGAGCTGACGTGCAAAATTCATGGGTAATTTTTCAATTGAACTTTAGTAATAATATCAGCTTTGTGCTTCGATTTCCCGCTCGAACGCAAAGCCCAGAAACCGTTATTCTCTTTTTCATTTTTTCTATTCTCTTTTTTCTATATTAGCCATACCAAAAACAATTGCCTGCCGGTCTTGGTGGGATGAACTCCTTAGAATTTTATTTTTTAAATGCGGGAATCCGTAAAAAAGTTAAACTAATTTACTGTTAATTTGACTCCCTAACGTATTAATACATTTCTGTTAAGTTTTGTCAGAGATTTTAACTAATTTTGAAAACAAACCTAATTCTTCATGATAGATAAAAAATCATTATCTGAGCGAGATATTTGTTCTAAATTTATTACCCCTGCGATTCAAAGTGCAGGATGGAATATTCAAACACAAGTTTTAGAAGAAGTATCTTTTACTGATGGAAAAATTTATGTTCGTGGAAAAATGACTGCTCGAGGCGAACGCAAAAGAGCTGACTATTTATTATACTATCAAGACAACCCTATTGCTATTATTGAAGCCAAAGACAACAGACATTCTGTTCGAGCAGGAATTCAACAAGCATTAAATTATGCACGGATATTAGACATTCCCAGTGTGTTTAGCAGTAATGGCGATGGTTTTATTTTTCATGACAGAACCGCTTCAGACGAATCTATTGAAACTGAATTGAAATTAGATGATTTCCCCTCACCGGAATTGCTGTGGAGTAAATACAAAAAATATAAAGGTATTGTTACCCCTGAAGGTGAGAAAATTGCTTTACAAAAATATTTTTCCGACGGTTCAGGCAGAAAGCCAAGATACTATCAACAAATTGCCATCAACAGAACAGTTGAAGCGATTGCCAACGGACAAAATAGAATTTTGTTAGTGATGGCTACCGGAACAGGAAAAACCTATACTGCTTTTCAAATTATACATCGCCTTTGGAAAAGCGGAGCGAAAAAAAGAATCTTATTTTTAGCTGATAGGAATGCATTGATTGACCAAACCAAACGTGGCGACTTCAAACATTTTAAAGATAAAATGACTGTTGTCAAACATCGCATGATTGACAAAAGTTATGAAATTTATTTGGCTTTGTATCAAGGATTGGCAGGTGCTGATGAAGAAGCTAATGCATACAAACAATTTTCACCTGATTTTTTTGATTTAATTATTATAGATGAGTGCCATCGAGGAAGTGCTAAAGATGATAGTGCCTGGCGAGAAATACTGACTTATTTCAGTAAAGCAACACACATTGGTTTGACTGCCACACCAAAAGAAACGAAAGAAACGAGTAATGCTGAATATTTTGGCGAACCCGTTTATACCTATTCTTTAAAGCAAGGGATTGATGATGGTTTCTTAGCTCCTTATAAAGTAATTCGAGTGGCATTAAATGTAGATGCTGAAGGCTATCGCCCTGAACATGGCAAAACAGATAAAGACGGTAACGAAATTGAAGATAGAATTTACAACCGAAAAGACTTTGACAGAAGTTTAGTTATTGAAGAACGGACGGATGCAGTTGCCAAAAAACTAACCGAATATTTAACAGGATTTGACCGTTTTGCAAAAACCATCATTTTTTGTGTTGATATTGACCATGCCGAACGCATGCGTAACGCCATTGCCAGACATAATGCCGATTTAGTAGCAGAAAATTACAAATATGTAATGCAAATCACGGGTGATAATGATGAAGGTAAACGAGAGTTAGATAATTTTATTAACCCTGAAGAGAAATATCCGGTTATTGCTACCACATCCGAATTGATGACTACCGGTGTTGATGCACAAACCTGTAAGGTTATAGTGTTAGATGCTAACATCAATTCGATGACAAAGTTTAAACAAATTGTAGGTCGAGGAACTCGAATTAATGAGGAGTTTGGCAAATTATATTTTACTATTCTAGACTTTAGAAATGCTACTGATAATTTTGCTGACCCTGATTTTGATGGTGACCCATTACGAATAAAACCAATTACAGAAGACATTAATTTAACTACCATCATAGACGAAGAGGAATTAGATGATGAACCTATCATAGACGACATCACCGGTGATGAAATTGTAATTATTCCTCCAACAGTTAGAACGGTTAATGATTCTCCCGAAGAATACAAAAAAAGACCCAAACAATACATCAATGGTGTGGATGTATCGGTTTTGGTTAGTAGAGAATTGTATTTTGACAACAACGGAAAACCATTAACCTTAAGTTTAAAAGATTACACCAAAAATATCATTCAACAAAAGTTTGCTTCGCTAGATGATTTTTTATTGAAATGGAATGAAGCCGATAAAAAAGAAGCACTCATCAAAGAATTGCAAGAGCAAGGTGTGATGGTGGAAGCCTTATATGAAGCGGTGGATAAACAAGTGGATTTATTCGACTTGATTTGCCATGTGGCCTATGACCAACCACCTCTATCAAGAAAGGAACGAGCTAATAATGTAAAAAAACGTAATTATTTTACAAAGTATGGTGACCAAGCTCGAAAAGTGTTAGAAACACTATTAGATAAATATGCTGATGAAGGCGTTGAAAACATTGAAAGTATAGAAGTATTACGAGTCAAACCTTTTGATAAATATGGTTCGCCTATTGAGATTATCAATGAGTTTGGTAGCAAACAAAACTATTTAGAAGCCGTAAGAGAATTAGAAAACGAATTGTATAGAAAAGCATAATGTCGAGTACCTTTTCTCAAATATATATTCAGATTGTATTTGCGGTTAAAGGCAGACAATCTCTAATTCAACAAAGTTGGGAAGAAGAGTTATATAAATACATTACAGGAATTATTCAAAATAAAGGCCAAAAGATGCTTGCTATAAACGGAATGCCCGATCATATTCATATTTTAATTGGTATGAAACCCTCATGTAATTTGTCTGATTTGGTTAGAGAAGTAAAAAAAGCATCCAATGGTTTTATTAATGAAAAGAAATTTTGTCCATATAAATTTGAATGGCAAGAGGGATATGGTGCCTTTTCTTATAGTCATTCGGCATTAGAAAATGTTTTTGGATATATTGCCAACCAAAAAGAACATCATCGTAAAAAATCATTTCGTGAAGAATATGTCGATTTTTTAAAGAAATTTGAAGTTGAATTTAAAGAAGAATATTTGTTTGAGTGGATTGAATGAATCGACCCCAAAGGGGTCAAATGTATATAGATAATTATGGATGAGTATGGGTTCGACCCCTCTGGGGTCGTATGTTAACAACGACAACATTTTTTATAAACATAAAATCCCTTCGGGATTAAAAATTCAAAAAGATTAAATGAAGCATTATAAAATGAATGTAAAATCAGACCCCAAAGGGGTCAAATGTTGATAAAAAAAATTATGATAGTGTAGGTTCGACCCCAACGGGGTCGTATCCTAATAACGACAACATTTTCTATAAACATGAAATCCCTTCGGGATTAAAAAATTTAAATCAAATGAAGCAATTAAAAATGAATATAAAATAAGACCCCGACGGGGTTTAATGTATATAGAGAAATTATCATAGGTTAGGTTCGACCCCGATGGGGTCGTATATCATAAACAAACAACGTTTTCTATAAACATGCAATCCCTTCGGGATTAAAAAGTAAAATAATAAAATTAAAAATAAATAAATGTCCAACATCTCCTCCATTTTAAAATCCATACAAACCATTATGTGGCAAGACACCGGCTTGAACGGTGATGCCCAACGCATTGAACAACTCGGTTGGATGCTGTTTTTAAAAATATTCTCAGATAAAGACAAAGAACTCGAACTACTAGACGATAATTACACCTCTCCAATTCCTGATCTATTCCATTGGGTGAAGGAAAAAGGCAATTGGGCAGGCGATGACGAAGGCATGACCGGTGACGAATTATTAGAATTTGTAGACCGCCAATTGTTTCCTGCTTTGCGGAATATTGATGTTAGTTTGGGCAACCGCCGTGCTTTGATTGTACGTGAAGTATTTGAAGGCAACAACAACTACATGAAAAGTGGTATCAACATCAGAAAAGTGTTGAACAAGCTTAATGAAATGGACTTTAATGTAGCTAAAGACCGCCACGCCTTTGGCGAGTTGTATGAAAGCATTTTAAAAGGTTTGCAAAGTGCCGGTAAAAGTGGGGAGTTTTACACGCCTCGTGCGATAACGAGTTTTATTACCGAAATGATTAACCCACAATTGGGCGAAAAAATATTAGACCCTGCCTGTGGAACAGGAGGTTATTTGACTTGTGCCATTGAACATTTAAAAGCCCAAGCCAACAGTGTGGAAGAACGCCAAAGCATTGCAGAAAATGTGATGGGTTGGGAATACAAACCGCTTCCGTATTTATTGGCTACCACCAATTTGATTTTACATGATATGGAAGTGCCGAACATTCGTTTTGGGGATGCGTTAGACCAACCGTTGTCTAACTTTACCGAAAAGCACCGTGTGAATGCTATTTTAGCCAACCCTCCTTTTGGTGGGATTGTAGCCAACAACAACGAAAACAATTTTCCTCAGAATTTTAGAACAAAGGAAAGTGCCGACTTGTTTTTGATTTTAATGATTCATTTATTAAAACAAGGAGGACGAGCAGGAATTGTATTGCCTGATGGCTCGTTAACCGGTGATGGAGTAAAACAACGCGTACGCCAAAAACTATTGGAAGAATGTAATTTACATACTATCATCCGTTTGCCGAACTCTGTTTTTCAACCGTATGCCTCAGTAGCTACTAATTTATTATTTTTTACAAAAGGTACACCTACCAAAGAAATTTGGTATTATGACCATTTATTACCTGAAGGTTACAAAGCCTACAACAAAACTAGACCGATACAAGCCAAAGAGTTTGACCCGATTAAAACATGGTGGAATAATCGTCATGAAAGTGATATTGCTTGGAAAGTACCAATACAAACCATTATTGACCGCAATTACGATTTAGATATTAAAAACCCCACCAAACAAGAAGAAGCCCATGAATATAATAGCACTGAATTAATAGATATGCTTCACTCTTCTTTTGATAAAAGCAATGCTTTATTGAGCCAACTAAAAAATAAAATAAAATAATGAGTTGGCAAAAAGTAAAATTAGGGCAGTTTTTAAAGAATCGAGAAGGTCGTTATAAACCTAATGACCCAGCAATTAAAGGTTTAAAACGTATTGATAAAATTAATTTCTCAGGAACAATCTTTTTATCTGATAAACCATCTAATACTGATATGATATTAGTAAAAAAGGGGGATTTAGTTATATCAGGAATTAATGTTGAAAAAGGAGCAATGAATATTTATCAAGGCAATGAAAATGTTGTTGCAACTATACATTATTCTTCTTATGAGTTTGATGAAAATCAAATAGATATTGATTTCTTGACAAATTTTTTAAAAAGTTTAGAGTTTAAAAAGGCTTTAAAAGAACAAGTCCCTGGCGGGATTAAAACTGAAATAAAGCCAAAACATATTCTTCCATTATTAGTTGAAATACCAACAAATATTGAAGAACAAAAAAAGGTTGTAAAGAAGTTAAATGAAAACAATTCGATAATCCAAAGTGTTTCATCCGAACTCACCTACCAACTCAACCTAATCAAACAACTACGTCAAGCTTTTTTGCGAGAAGCGATGCAAGGCAAGTTAGTTGGGAGTTCGGAGTTGGGAGTTGGGAGTGAAACCGGTCATGAATTGTTAGCTAAAATAAAAGCGGAGAAAGCGAAATTGATAGCTGAAAAAAAGATAAAAACGGGAAAATTACAAGATGCAGAAGTTTTAGATGGTTTACATTTTGAAATTCCGAAACATTGGGTTTGGTGTAATTTAGATGATATATGTTTTAACATTACAGATGGAACACATCAAACTCCTCAATACACTAAGACAGGTAGAATGTTTTTATCTGCTCAAAACGTAAAGCCATTTAGGTTTATGCCTGAAAATCATAAATTTGTTTCAGAAGAAGATTATCAAATTTATATAAGAAATAGAAAGCCTGAAAAAGGTGATTTGTTAATAGGCAGAGTTGGTGCAGGTATAGGTGAAACAGCCGTTATAGATCAAGATTTAGATTTTTGTATTTATGTTAGTGTGGCTTTGGTTCAACCTTTTAAAGAATATGTCAATTCTGACTATTTAGCACAAGTATTTAATTCCCCTTATGGTGTAAGATATTCAAAAGGTAATATTTCAAGTAAAGGTGGATCAGCCGGAAACTTTAATTTAGGAAGAATTCGTTCCTTTCAAATTCCTCTTCCACCCCTTCATGAGCAAGAGCAAATTGTAGCGAAGTTGGAGGAGTTAATGGCGTTTTGTGATGGTTTTGAGGAGAGTATAAAGGAGAGTCAAGGGTATAATGAGAAATTGTTGCAGGAGGTTTTGAGGGAGGCGTTGAAGGTGAAGGAGAAAATTGAATAATAGAATAATATGCCAACTACAATACAACAATTAGAAACTACTTTTGACTTGAAATACATAAAAAGTATTAAGTGGAAAGCATCTTTTAAAGAGAGCAGTAATGGTATCTATATCATTTCAATTAATCAAAATAAAGACTATTTACCAAATCAAAATAATTCTGTTTCATTTAATGAAAAACAACTAAATATTTGGTTTGAAAATGCACCTCATCTTTTATTAAATGGAAAAAAAGCTATTACAGAGGACATAAAAAAACAATTAGAAGCTTTTTGGTTAGCTGATGAATCGATATTATACATAGGTAAAGCTGAAAAACAATCACTTTCTGATAGAATATCTCAATTTTACAATCATAAAGTTGGAAAAAAAGGTCCACATAAAGGTGGATATTGGTTGAAACTTTTAAATAATTTAGATGAACTCTATATTCATTTATATTCAACAAATGATTCACATATTATTGAAGAAAAATTATTAACCCATTTTATTGAAAATGTTTCTGAGCTTTCGAAAGAAAAACTAATTGAGAAAAAGCTTTTTCTTCCTTTTGCGAATTTACAGCTCAGTTCAGGTGTGATAAAATGCCATGGGTTGAAATATCATTGTCAATAACACTCTTAATATGAACCTTGCTCCTTAAATAAATTAGAAAAAAGAATCAAATGAAATACAATGAATTATTAAAAAAAGAACTGATTTATCTAGGAGAAGTTTATGGTAAAAATAATTTTGGTAATGCTTATGCACAACCAAATGAGCCAAGAAATAGTTCTCTAATTTTTGGCAAGGTTAACTACAGCTTTCAAAGAGATAGTTGGTCTGTCATCGAAAAAGATGATAAATATTCGGAAAGAATCCGAAAGATACATCCCAATGTTCAAACCAAAGATGCGAGTATTCTTGAAATGCAATCCTCTAATAGTTCTGATGCATTAGCAATGAATATTTTTTGCCATCCCAAAATAAAAAAATGGAAAGGGATTTCAAATCTTTTCGAAGTTGAAAATATATCTACTATTGAATTTGGATTTGAAGCAAAAGTGCTAAAAAAAAATCAAAAACAGGTTACCGAAGATAAAACTGAGGTAGATGTTTTATTGAATAACTCCATTATCATAGAGTGTAAACTAACTGAAAACGATTTTGTCCTCAGAGAAAAGTTTATTGTAGAATCCTATAACGATTTCAAAAATATATTTCATAAAGATAAGCTCCCTCAAACTGAAACCCATTATGATAATTATCAACTTATCAGAAACATATTAGCAGCCAACCAATACAATGCTCGTTTCATACTTATTTGCGATATACGTAGACCCGATTTAGCTCGTCATTTCTATCAAACAATAAGATGCATAAAAGACGAATATTTAGAGCTCAGAACAAATTGTGAAATTATATATTGGCAAGATGTGGCTCAAGTTGTTGGTTTGGATTTGCAAATTTTTTTGAAATATAAATATGGGATTTATTAGTTTGAAAATATTTAAAATAATGGCTTAAGTAATTTTATTAAAATGTGTAACGATTTGTATATTGAGGAACAACGAAAAAGAGTTGAAAAGCTTTATAATAAAGAAAAACACTCTAATTTCACAAATAAAAAAGGACTTGCAGATTGGTATGCAAATGAGCTTAAAAAGAATAATTGTAAATGTTATTATTGCGAAACTTCAATACATGATATTGTTACACTAATTAGATCTAACAAGCTTAAAACAAGAGCAGTAAGAGGTAATGGAGTTAGAGGACCTGTATTGGAAATTGATAAAAATGATAATGTATATTCACAAAAAACTTGTGTGCTATCTTGTTATTACTGTAATAATGATAAAAGCTATACATTAGACAAAGAAGAATATAAAGAGTATTTTGGTGATAATAGAAAAAAATATTTTAAAAAGTTGCTGGAAAGTATTAAAGTATAAAGTTTTATATTTTTTTGATGAAAATTATTTGCCTGAACTTAATGATTTAATTTTACTAGCGAGATTTTCAAAAACAGACGAATTAACAAAAATTGTTGAAAGAAAAATAACCTCAATAGGAGATTATCAAACTTCTTTTTGGCCTAATTTTAAACTTTCAGGTTTTTATAGAGCTCGTTTTCATAATCACCTGAAAGGAAACATTAAAAAAAACATTTTAAATGAGTTCAATCATGAAGGCGAATTTTGGAATCCTCCTGCTGAAATTACACCAATTGGAAGATGTAATGATAAAGGTGAAAGTTTACTTTACTGTTCAACTAGTTGGGAAACAGCAATTCTTGAATCTAGACCAAAAGTTGGGGAATTTATTTCAGTTACAAGTTTTAATTTAAAGGATAAAGAAAAAAATCCTTATGTTGTACAAGGTTCTAGATTAAATCCTATAGGTATTCAATATTTATCTCAAATTGATAGTCTTATTGAAAATGAAATGTTTGCTGACTATGATTTTGAAAATAGAAGTTATGATTATAAAAATTTGGATATTTTTTTAGATGATTTGTTTCATTTAAAGACGAAAAATAAAAACAAATATTTATATAAATTAAGTGTAGCCGTCACAAAATGTATGATGAAAAATTTACAAATGGGAAATGCTATCAAACCAATGCATGGCATGATATATTCCAGTATTGAAAGAGATAAAAAAAATTATAATATAGTGTTTAGACCTAATCATGCAAGAGTAATGTTTTCAATATACGAAATTCAAACTTTTGAAATAACTGAAGTCAATGAAGAATTAATTAAATTAAAAATTAAAAGAATTGGAATGACATATGGCACAAAAAATCATCCATTAGATAATTTAAATGTTTTTTGGAAAGATTTAACTCCAGAAAATCAAGTAGAAGATATATTAAAATTAAATGAATAGATTAATTATCATAGGAAATAATTAAAAAATATGATTAAAGAATTTAAAGAAAATATAAATTTCTATATCGAGAACTTCAATATTGAAGAACAACTTTTTAAAAAAGGAATAGATATAAAACAAAAAGGTTATCTAACAAAAAATGAGTTTCTGAACATTTGTTTATGGAAGTCCCGAAGACCTAAAAATAGATATATTCTTAATTCTGAAATTGAAATTGAAAATATTACAAGGTTAGCATTAGCAGAAAAAGATGAATTATTAAAAATTGAGTATTTAACACGATTAAAAGGAGTTTTAATACCAACCGCGTCAGCAATACTGTCTGTAGTAAATCCTCAAGAATATCCGATTATTGATGTAAGATGTGTAGAGGCTTTAAAGGAATTAAAAGTAATTGAATGGGGGTTAATAAACAATAATAATTGGTTAATTTACCTAGAGATTATTCGAAAACTTAGCAAAGAATTAAATTTAACTTGTAGAGAGGTGGAAAAAGGTCTTTTTGCTTATAACAGAATGAATTTAGATAGTGAATATAAAAATCTTTATAAATAAAACTTCATTCACTAATAAAAATCAAAAAAATGAACGAACAAATTATCTTAAATCCAATTTCTGATATAATAAGAAAAAGTGTATCTGTAACTAAGAACAAGTTAATTATTGCGGTGCCATTCTTAAATTCATTTGCAAAAAGTATAGTTAATAAGAACAACTCAATAAATATTAAAGACAAAAGATTGATAACTAAATTCGATGATAGCAATCTTACAACATTTGATTTGCCAACTTTGGAACACTTTTTAGATTGTGGGTTTAAAATATGTTACAACAACAATATACACCTTAAACTTTACATTACAGACAAAAACACTTTTGTAACTTCCTCAAACCTAACAAATGGCGGATTTGAAAACAATATTGAACTTACTGTCAAAGTAGATGCTTCAAATTTTGAAATATGTGAACAAATATTTGAAAACCTTTGGATAGAATCCGAATCTAGTCTAATTACAAGAGAGTTAATTGATCAAAATAGTGATAAATACGAAGTTCTTAAAAAACGGCAAAAATTTGAAAGACCAAAAGTATCAACGGTTCAAGATTATGTTAATTTAGGTCAATTAGACATTCAGAAACTAATTGATAAAATTTTTAATCACAAAGAAGACTATACTTGGATAACTAATAAAATTTATGAAGCAAATAAGTTAAGAAACGAGTTAATTAATAAGATAAAAACGGATAAATTTCATAGAACACTTTACTTTGCCCCTGAAGGACATTCTAAAAGACATAGTAATTTATTTCACAATCTCTCTTATGGTGTGGAGTCGAATTTAGCTTCAACAGGTATGCGAGAGGCACAATTTGAAAGTCTATTTACCCACAAAGATTTCAAGAAAGTTATTGATTTTTTGATACCAGAATCTATTGGTTTGGAACCATGGAATTTGAGTGATGAAAATCAATTATATAATTTCTGTTTAGGAGTTTTCGATTTTAATATTCCTCAATATAAAGAAGCACTGCCTATGAGAATGGCTTCTTATTTTTACCCTGAATATTTCCTACCTGTTTTTAAATTAGAACATTTAAAAAAAGTTTCTGACGTACTAGGAATCAATAAAGATCCTAAATCAAATGGTGAAAAGTTTTATGAATATAATTTATTTATAAAAGGTGAAATGAAAAATATACCTTTTGATAATTATATTAAATCAAGAATGTTTTATGATATATATTATTCTGTAGAATTATATAAAAAAATGAAAAAAGAAAAAGATTTTGAGTTAATTAAAGAAAGTTATAACAGAGATTGGATGAAAAGATATTTGGATAGAGCTCTGTTGTTTTTAGAAGAAATAAAAGCAATTGAAAATTAAACTATTTTAAACCCGATAGCTAAGATTAGGAATCCGTACCCTTAAACAGTTTAAATAAGTTTGTTTAAATTTGAATTGTGATTAGAAAATTATATCATGGCAAAGCAACCTAAATTTTATGTCGTTTGGAAAGGCAGAGCAACAGGTGTTTTCACTTCTTGGGAAGATTGTAAAGCACAAACGAATGGTTTTGATGGTGATGTTTTTAAGTCTTTTCCATCAAAAGCATTGGCTTTGGAAGCATTTCATGAATCCAGTGATGTTTATATTGGAAAAAATAAAAAAGTTGTTAGCGAATTAACCGAAGAAGCCTTAGCTTTAATTGGCAAACCCATTCAAGAGAGTATTGCAGTAGATGGTGCTTGGGATAACAACACCGGTTTGGTAGAGTATCAAGGCATCAACTATAAAACAAAAAAGGTTTTGTTTCATTTGGGTCCGCTAGAAGATGGAACGATTAATATGGTTGAGTTTTTAGCTATTGTACATGCTTTAGCTTTGTGTAAACAAAACGGATGGAAGCATCCTATTTATTCTGATAGTAAAATTGCTTTAGGTTGGATAAGAGATAAAAAAGCAAGAACTAATCATCCACCCAGTGAAAAAAACAAGAAATTGTTTGATATGTTAGCCAGAGCAGAAAAATGGTTGGAAGACAATACTTTTGAAAACGAATTATTAAAATGGGAAACCAAAGCTTGGGGTGAAAATCCTGCTGACTTTGGGAGAAAATAAAATTAAACAACTTTTATCAAAATTTTAAAATCATTTATATAATTTTAAAAAAATGAGCATTCCTTCTAAGAAATATTTCTTATTCATTGACGAAAGTGGTGATCATGGCTTAGTCACGCTTGACACCTCATTTCCGGTGTTTTTATTGTGTGGTTTGTTAACTAGTGAGGATAATTACAGTGACTTAAAAAATAATATCAACTCGATAAAAAATACATTTTGGGGCAAAAAAGAAGTTATTTTACATTCAAGAGATATTAGAAAATGTGAAAAAGAATTTCAAATTTTATTTAACTTAGAATTAAAATCTGAATTTTATAAAAGAATAAACCAAGTAATTGAAGAAGGAAAGTATCGCATATTAGCTTCAGCAATAAATAAAGAAAAGTACATTAAAACTTATGGTAAATTATCTAATGATGTGTATGAATTAGCTTTATCCTTTATT
>Ga0209202_1001000_pt1 | contig 18758 bp, 18 predicted proteins | sample AD_UKC032_MetaG_FD_184416 | JGI IMG/M metagenome (GOLD analysis project Ga0209202, IMG submission 184416) | Active sludge microbial communities of municipal wastewater-treating anaerobic digesters from USA - AD_UKC032_MetaG (SPAdes) (version 2) | ecosystem: Engineered > Bioreactor > Anaerobic >... | reverse complement strand
ATGAAATTGAAGTAAGATTCTTTTATGATGACATTCCAAATGAAGCTAATTATTATTTACAACAAATTGATGACCCCTATAAAGCAATTCCCGAATTTGGTGTACTAGAAGATCGGTTTTTTCAAAATAATGAATTGTTCGGACTTTATTTTAGTGAAGATTTGAAATCGGGAGATGAGATATCATTTACTTTAAATGGCATAACTCAAAATCATTATAATTATATGAATATTTTATTGTCACAAGCAGGAGGTGGAAGTGGTGGACCATTTAGTACACCAACCTCTACTATTCGAGGCAATGTTGTCAATCAAACTAATTTTAATAATTTTGCATTAGGTTATTTTCGTTTGAGTGAAAGAGCTAAAATAGCTTATGTTATAGAATAAATAAAAAAATAAATGTCATCACACCATATCGTTCGTGACGATCAAGAACCTGCTTTAATTATTGCCAATGGGGCAGCTTGTAGTCAAGAACTGTTAGGTCAACTTTTGGAATGGTCTCCCTTTGTAGTTGTTTTAGATTCGGCCATCGAACGTGTACTTGAATTAGAAATCAAAGTGGATGTTTTATTAGGTGATTTTGACAGCGGTTTTGATGCAAATTATTACAAAGAAATTCAACATCCGTTAGAAATAATTCATACTCCAAACCAAGATAAAACCGATTTGGAAAAAGCGTTTGAATTTTTAATTGAACGCAATTTCCCGGCAGTAAATGTTGTTTGGGCAACCGGTAAAAGAGCTGATCATACCATCACAAACATTACTTCAATTGCTAAATTCAGAAATCAATTGAAAATTGTTTTGTTTGACGACCATTCAAAAATTCATTTATTACCTCAAAAATTTCAAAAATGGTATCCTAAAAATACCGTTATTTCCTTAATTCCAATTGGGGAAGTTCATGGCATTCATTCCGAAAATTTATTCTATCCATTAAAAAACGATTCTTTAACTATCGGCTATCGAACAGGAAGCAGCAATCATGTGGCTGAGGACGGGCTTATCACAATTGAACACAGCGAAGGTGATTTATTATTGATGGAATGTTGGGATTAAAATCTTATATTTAATTAAAAAGTTGTAGCTTTAGTTTATATTCCATCGAAATTTTGAAAAATCAACCCAACATAGAAAAATCAACTTTACATCCACGCAATAATCATCGTTCTCGCTATGATTTTGAAACATTGTACCTAAAGTCACCGGAATTAAAACCGTTTGTTTTCATTAATGAACACGAAATTGAAACAATTGATTTCAGTAATCCTGAAGCAGTAAAATCATTAAATAAAGCTCTTTTAAAAACCTATTATGGCATTTTAGATTGGAATTTACCTACAGATTATTTATGCCCACCCATACCAGGAAGAGCAGATTACATTCATTACATCGCTGATTTATTATCAGAAGTTAATGATGGAATTATACCAACCGGAAATGAAATAATGGGATTAGATATTGGTGTTGGTGCCAATTGTATTTACCCAATTTTAGGAAATGCCATTTATGATTGGAGTTTTGTGGCCACCGATATTAATTCGTCCGCTATTGAAAACTGTGTGGATATCATTGAAAAAAATCCACATTTAAACGAGGTTATCAGCCTACAGCAACAATTGAATTCGCGTTTTATTTTTAAAGACATCATTCAGCCTGAAGATAAGTTTGCTTTTACCATTTGTAATCCGCCTTTTCATGCCTCTAAAGAAGAAGCTGACAAAAGTTCGAGTCGCAAAGTATCAAATTTAACCCAACAAAAAACTACGAATCCTATTTTGAACTTTGGCGGACAAAACAACGAACTTTGGTGTGATGGTGGAGAGCTTTCCTTCATTAACCAAATGATTTTTGAAAGTGTAAAATACCCAAAACAATGTTACTGGTTTACAACGCTAGTTTCTAAAAAAGATCATTTAAAAAGTATCTATAAAACACTCAACAATGTGGGTGCTGCAACCATCAAAACCATAGAAATGACGCAAGGTCAAAAAATAAGTCGCTTAGTAGCTTGGACATTTTTGAGCGAAAAACAACGGAAAGACTGGAAGTTTTAATCAAAAATCAAAACGAATTTTACATTTTATAACTTAGCAACTAAGAACCACAGCAACTCAGCCTCTCAAAAATGAAATTTCAAGTCGTATCCGAATATAAACCAACAGGCGATCAACCTCAAGCAATTGAAAAATTAGCTACAGGAATTATCAATGGCGAGAAATACCAAACTTTATTAGGTGTTACAGGTTCAGGAAAGACATTTACAGTAGCCAATGTGATTGAAAAAGTAGAAAAACCTACGCTTGTTTTAGCTCATAACAAAACTTTAGCAGCTCAATTATATTCTGAATTTAAACAGTTTTTTCCTGAAAATTCGGTACAATACTTTGTTTCCTATTACGATTATTATCAACCTGAAGCCTATATTCCGGTCACGGGTACATATATTGAAAAAGATTTATCCATCAATGATGAATTAGAGAAACTTCGTCTAAGCACAACTTCTGCCCTACTTTCGGGTCGAAGAGATGTCTTAGTGGTGGCCTCTGTTTCGTGTTTATATGGTATTGGAAATCCGGTAGAATTTCAAAAAAATGTAATTTCAATTGACCGTGGTCAAATTATTTCACGGACAAAATTATTGCATCGGTTAGTGCAAAGTTTATACTCTCGTACCGAAGTTGAATTCACGCCCGGAACATTTCGAATCAAGGGAGATACCGTCGAGATTTTTCCGAGTTATGCAGACGAACCATTCCGTGTACACTTTTTTGGCGATGAAATTGAAGAAATTGAAGCTTTTGATATAAAAACTACAAAAGTCATCGAAAAATATACCAAACTGAACATCTATCCCGCCAATATGTTTGTGACTTCTCCTGATGTGTTGCAAGCCGCTATTTGGGAAATACAACAAGATTTAGTGAAGCAAGTTGATTATTTTAAAGAAATTGGCAAACATTTAGAAGCCAAAAGATTAGAAGAACGCACAAACTTCGATTTAGAAATGATTCGCGAATTAGGTTATTGCTCAGGAATTGAAAATTATTCCCGTTATTTAGATGGTCGTCAACCGGGAACTCGTCCTTTCTGTTTATTAGACTATTTTCCGGATGATTTTTTAATGGTTGTTGATGAAAGTCACGTGACCATTTCACAAGTACATGCCATGTATGGCGGTGACCGAAGTCGAAAAGAAAACTTAGTGGAATATGGATTTCGTTTACCGGCAGCAATGGATAATCGTCCCCTGAAATTTGAAGAGTTTGAAGGTCTTCAAAATCAAGTAATCTACGTTTCTGCAACACCTGCTGATTACGAATTACAGAAAAGTGAAGGGATTTATGTAGAACAAGTCATTCGACCCACTGGTTTACTTGACCCAATTATCGAAATACGTCCTAGTTTAAATCAAATTGACGATTTAATCGAAGAGATTCAACTCCGTTGCGAAGCGGATGAACGCGTGTTAGTTACTACTTTAACCAAACGAATGGCGGAAGAATTAACCAAATATTTAACCAAAGTTTCTATTCGTTGTCGCTACATTCATTCCGATGTTGATACCCTCGAACGGGTGGAAATCATGCAAGATTTACGAAAAGGTTTGTTTGATGTACTCGTTGGAGTAAATTTATTACGAGAAGGATTGGATTTACCCGAAGTTTCGCTTGTTGCTATTTTAGATGCCGATAAAGAAGGTTTTCTTAGAAGCCATCGCTCATTGACTCAAACGGTTGGTCGGGCTGCTCGAAATGTAAATGGAAAAGCCATAATGTATGCGGATAAAATTACCAACAGTATGCAAAAAACAATTGACGAAACCAATTATCGTCGGGAGAAACAAATTGCTTACAATACACTACATGGTTTATCACCAAAAGCTTTGAATAAAAGTTTAGGAAATGTTCTAAGTGGAAATTCTGTCTCGACACAATATTATGAAGATAAAATTCTCAAAGCCGCCGAACCGGAAAGTTTGTATCTCACTAAACCTGAAATTGAAAAGAAAATTCGCGACATGCGAAAAATGATGGAAAAAGCGGCTAAAGAGCTTAATTTTATTGATGCTGCAAAGTTTCGGGATGAGATTAAAAGTTTGCAAGAAAAAATTTAACATTAAATAATTGATTATGAAAAACACTATTTACATATTTATATTATTATTAACTTTTAAAGCAAAATCACAAGAACAGAAAGAACATCCTAACTATAAAAATACAATTTCATTAGAATTTTATCAACCCTTTCAAAATAATATTCGAGAGTTCTCTAATGATGACTGGATTTTAGGTTATGAACCATCTAAAAAAAGTAATTATTCTCGAAAGGCTGTCTCAAATGCCTTTGGAATTAGTTATGAACGAGTAGTAAAAAACATAATACTAAGAACTCGTTTTGGTTTTTCGATACGAGAAATCAACGAAAGTGAAAGTTATCAAAACATAAATCAAGAGGAAGATTTTACAACAAATTTATCGAAAGAGTACAACTATAAGCAAATTCATATTAATTCATTAATTGGCGTAGCAAAAAGAGTTAAACTAGTTAATAGTTTTGATTTTGATTTTGGAATTGAATTTGCCTTTGTTCAATATAAAAAAGCTAATGGTAATTATAAATACTATTTAACCCAAAACACAATATCTGATAATCGCTTTTTATTTGCCCAAAATATTAATGTTATTGATCAATTTGGTTCAATTCAAAGCATTGGTTTGGGTCCCATTTTGAAACCACAATATTACTTTTCAGATAGATTAGTGGTATCTGCCGAGTTTCAGGTATATTTTATGAAAACATTTACCAATGATAAGACTACTAGAATTGAAACTTCTTATTCAACATTTGAAGATGGTAGTTTTGAAAATATTGAATTAAGTCAAGAAATTAATTATAATGTTAATCAATGGAACTGGACAAAAATTTCACCATTAATTAGGGTAGGTTATAAATTTTAAAATTTACACTAAACTTTAAAAATGAATTATAGAAAAAATTAAAATAAAAACTGAAGAACTTAATTTTATTGAAGCTGCAAAATTTCGGGATGAGATTAAAAGTTTGCAAGAAAAAATATAAATCCATGATTACTTTAGAAATACATTACAGAAAACTAGAAAACATGTATCATTTAGGTCCGATTAACCGAGAATTATACAAAGGTGTTCAACTAACTGTCAGTCATGAACGAGCAGAAATAATCCAACCCATCGAATCCAAATTCTTTCATGCAGGTCAGTCGTTGCATGGTTCAGTTTATTTTAAATTATTAGACGATGCAGCTTATTTTGCAGTGCAATCTACTATTCAAGATTTTTTTATATTAACAACAACGTTTAACATACAATTACTTAGGCCGGTAACATCAGGCACTGTCAAAGCTGTTGGAAATCTAACCTTTAAATCAAAAAATCTATTCATTGCCGATGCAATTTTATATGACGAAAAAAACCGGGAAGTCGCTAGAGGAAGCGGTACTTTCATAAAAAGTCAACATCTTCTAAGTGAAAAAATGGGGTAACTCTAAAAAAAAATGCACTCGTTTGAGTGCATTTTCATTACAATACTAAACAAATTTAACCAATTTCAATCATTCGTTTTGGTTTTGGTAAAGCTTCTTCTCGTTTGGGAAGAGCGATGTGAAGCACACCATTTTCATAAGTTGCATTGATATCGTATTCGTTGACAATTTCAGGTAAAGTAAAAGAACGTTTGAAAGAAGAATAGCTGAACTCTTTGCGAGTATATTTTCCTTCTTTGTCTTTTTCCTCATTTTCAGTACTTGCTTCAGAAGAAATAGTCAACACATTTTCATCTAATTCAATGTTGAAATCTTCTTTTTTCTTTCCGGGAGCGGCCAATTCCACTACAAAAGTAGTATCAGTTTCTTTGATGTTCACAGCAGGAACATTCACATTAAAGCGTTCCATTCCACCCATCCAATCAGGTTTTAAAAATTCATCAATTAATGATGGGAACGCAAAACGATTGTTTGTTTTTACAAGTGTCATAATGGTATAATTTTAAAATTAAACGTTTTTTAATACAATTATAATTTGACAAAATATATACCAAAGTGAATATTCCGTCATGATGACATTTCTTCTATACAAAAACAGTCATTTTTTCAGTTAAAACTACTGATTGTTAATTTGTTAACTGACTTTTTTACAGTTAAAAAAATCGTCTAATTATGTTGCTCTTTAAAAATTCCAAGCAACAAATCCGGGTCAATCATACGATTTAGTGATTTATCCATTTCTCCTAAAACCCGTTTTATGGCAAAAGAATTAAGTCCTAATTTTAACCCCAATTGGTACATAAATTCATGTTCGCGTTCGTGATGAAGATTATCACAATGTGTCAATAAAGCTAATCTGTAGAAATGTTCAATTCTTTTAAACTCTGATTTAAAAACCAATAATTCATTTGGTAAAGAAAATAGTTCTTCAAAATCTGATTCCTTAACATTTAATTCTTCTGCTACTAATTTAATGAATTCCAATTCACGTTCATGCAATTGTCCGTCCACTTTTGACAATTCAATCATATCACCTAATAAACTTAATTTTTCCTTATACGTAATCATAAAATCATATTTTTGGCTAATTTAGTTTTTCCATTTAATTATTCAAATAATGAAAGTACTTTTCTCTATCCTACTTGTTTTTGCCTTTTTAATCTTTGTAAGCGAAAAGGTGTTTGGGCAAAATCGATATTCAACCTTTGAAATAAATGCACCTCAACTCAAGACAACCAAAAAAATTTGGGTTTATCTCCCTTTGGATTATGAAAAATCGACAAAAAAATATCCTGTCATTTATATGCATGATGCTCAGAATTTGTTTGATGCCAAAACTTCCTATGCCGGTGAATGGAAAGTAGACGAAACGTCAGATAGTTTAAAAGTTAATGCAATAATCGTTGGAATTGAGCATGGTAATGACAAACGAATGGAGGAATTAACCCCTTTTAAAAATGAAAAATATGGAGGAGGAAAGGCTGATTTGTATTTAGATTTTATTGCTTTCACCTTAAAACCTCATATCGATTCTACTTACAGAACTAAATCGAAGGCAAAAAACACAATTGTTTTTGGCAGTTCATTAGGCGGATTAGTATCTTTTTATGCTGTTTTAAAATATCCGGAAGTGTTTGGAAAAGCAGGTATTTTTTCCCCTTCCTTTTGGTTTTCTAATGAAATTTACGATTACGCCAAGAATGCCAAAAAATCAAAAGCCAAACTCTATTTTTTGTGTGGCGATAGCGAAAGTGAAGACATGGTGGCCGATATGGAACGTATGACTAAAATAATGGCTGAAAATCGATGTGATTGTTTACATTTAACCAAACAAGTTGTTGTTAAAGACGGTCGACACAATGAAAAGATGTGGAGTGAACAGTTTGGAAAAGCTGTTTTGTGGTTATTGAAATGAAAAAGTTACAGGTTGCGGGTTACGCGTCGCGAGTTGCGAATTGCGGGATTTATGCAGATGTAAGTTTGAAATGCTATTTACTTCGTACATTTGCACAAAATTTTAAACCCTCAGCAACTCAATAACTCATAAAATGAACAACAACGATATCTTTAAAAAACTCCGTGTCGCTTTACAACTTCGTGATGACCAAATCGTGGAAATTTTACAATTGGTAGATTTTAGAATTTCAAAAGCAGAATTAGGTGCTTTTTTCCGTAACGAAGACCACCCAAATTTTGTAGAATGTGGCGATCAGGTATTGCGTAACTTTTTAAACGGTTTAGTGATTCATTTACGTGGAACAAAAGAGAATCCGAAAAACCCAACAGAAGTAATTAAAAGTCATAAAGCCGAAAATGGTGTAAAGAATATTGAAGAAAAAGGTAAGAAACAAGAGGAAAGAAAGCCCTTTGTGAAGTCGTCTTCTAATCAAAAAGCTCCTTTTAAGAAAAAACCGGCATCAAAACCAAAATTTCAAGAGAAAAAACCGGAAAAGAAAATTGAAATAGTGGAGAAAGTAAAATACAATAATGGTAAGAACAAAAAGTCATAAAAAATGAAAACAGCTCTTATCATAGGTAGTACCGGGTTGGTTGGTGCCCAACTTTTAAATTTAATCTTAGAAAGTCCTGTTTATGATAAAGTAGTTGTATTTGTAAAACGTGAAACATCCATTAAACATCCAAAATTAATACAACATCTAATTGATTTTGATAAGATAGAAAACTACCAAAATTTAGTTGTCGGAGATGATTTCTTTTGTACGATAGGAACCACAATAAAAAAAGCAGGGAGTCGAGAGGCTTTTAAAAAAGTAGATTTGATTTACCCAAAACAATTTGCCCAAATTGCCTTAAAAAATAAAGTAAGCCAATTTCTAATTATTTCCTCATTGGGAGCTAATGAACAATCAACTAACTTTTACTTGAAAACGAAAGGAGAAATGGAAGCTTTTTTAAAAAAATTAACTTTTAAAAGCACCATAATTCTAAGACCTTCATTACTCTTGGGAAACAGAACTGAATTTAGAGTAGGCGAAAAATTTGGAGCTATATTTATGAAAACAATTTCCATTCTATTATTTGGTGAATTACTAAAATACAAACCCATAGAAAGCAAAACAGTTGCGAAAGCACTTTTTGAACTAGCACAACAAAATCAAGACGGATTTAAAATATATGAATCAAACGAGATTCAAAACTTTTAAATAATCTCCAAATTTTTAAAAATAAATTGCCCTCAGAAAGTTATACTAACTGAGGGCAGTTTTTTTTATTAAGTGCTAATTATTTAAATAACCATAGTAACAAATTATCCTAAAGCTACTTTTACTTGATCTGCAGCTTCCTGAAATTGGACTGCCGATAAAATTGGCATTCCTGAATTATCAATTAATTCTTTTGCAATCTCTGCATTGGTTCCTTGTAAACGCACAATGATTGGCACTTTAATTGCGTCTCCCATATTTTTATAAGCATCTACAACACCTTGTGCAACACGATCACAACGTACAATTCCTCCAAATATATTGATTAAAATTGCTTTAACATTCGGATCTTTTAAAATGATTCTGAAAGCTAATTCAACTCTTTTTGCATCAGCAGTTCCACCAACATCCAAAAAATTTGCCGGTTCATATCCTGCATATTTAATTAAATCCATCGTTGCCATAGCAAGTCCGGCACCATTTACCATACAACCAACAGTACCGTCAAGGTCAACATAATTCAAACCGGCAGCTTTCGCTTCCACTTCAATTGGGTTTTCCTCACGAATATCACGCATATCAGCGATTTTTGCTTGTCTGTATAATGCGTTATCGTCAATGTTTACTTTGGCATCTACAGCCATAATTTTGTTGTCAGATGTTTTTAAAACCGGATTGATTTCAAACATAGAAGCATCTGAACCAATGTAGGCATTATATAACGATTGAACAAACTGAACCATTTCTTTGAATGCAGTTCCGGAAAGGCCTAAATTAAATGCAATTCTTCTAGCTTGAAAAGCTTGTAATCCAACAGTTGGATCAATTTCTTCCGTAAAAATTAAATGTGGTGTGTGTTCGGCCACTTCCTCAATATCCATTCCACCTTCAGTAGAATACATTATCATATTACGACCTCGTCCTCTATTTAATAAAACAGACATATAAAATTCTGAAGTTTCACTTTCCCCGGGATAATAAACATCCTCAGCTACTAAAACTTTATGTACTTTTTTGCCTTCCGGTGGCGTTTGAGGAGTAATTAATTGCATCCCGATGATTTGTTCAGCCAACTCTTCCACTTGTTGCAAGTTTTTGGCCAACTTCACTCCGCCGCCTTTACCGCGTCCACCGGCATGAACTTGGGCTTTAATGACGTGCCAACCGGTTCCGGTTTCTGCAGTTAATTGTTTCGCTGCTGCAACGGCCTCTACCGGACTGTTTGCAACGATTCCACGTTGAATTCGTACGCCATAACTGGCCAAAATTTCTTTTCCTTGATATTCGTGTATATTCATAATCGAAATGCGTTTGTCTGTTAAAAAAGTGCAACAAAAATAACAAACTAAATCTGAAAAGTTACTACATTTTGAATTTTATTGAATACAAAAATGCCAAATTACTATATATGGAAAAAGTATAAAACTCAAATCAATTTATTAATTGTTACAAATATAACATATTGTTATTATTTGTTATTGATTTCTTATTTCTTGTAATATCAATTTCACCACAATACCTTTGCTAAAAAAATAAAATGAATAGCTCAGAATTAGTTGGATTAGCAGATGAATTTGGAAGTCCGCTTTATGTTTATGACGCTACCAAAATTGAGTCACAATATACACGGTTAGCAAATGCCTTTTCAAAAGTGGAACGGCTGCAAATCAATTATGCAGCAAAAGCATTGTCTAATATATCCATCTTAAAGCTGTTTCACAAAATTGGTGCCGGTCTAGATACTGTATCCATTCAGGAAGTTAAGTTAGGCTTAGCTGCCGGATTTAAACCCGCACAAATCATTTTTACACCAAATGGTGTTTCAATGGATGAGATTGAAGAAGTAGCGGCTTTAGGAGTCCAAATTAATATTGATAATTTATCAATTTTAGAACAATTTGGAACTAAACATCCGTCTATTCCGGTTTGTATTCGAATTAATCCGCACGTGATGGCTGGCGGAAACACAAATATTTCTGTTGGTCATATAGACAGTAAATTTGGTATTTCCATACATCAATTGCCACATCTATTGCGAATAATTGATAATACACATATGCATATCAATGGTATTCATATGCACACCGGTTCTGATATTTTAGATATTGAAGTGTTTCTCTATGCTGCTGAAATTTTATTTGAAACAGCAAAACATTTCAAAACATTAGATTTTATTGATTTTGGAAGTGGTTTTAAAGTTCCTTATAAAAAAGACGATATTGAAACTAATGTGGAAGAATTGGGTAAAAAACTATCCAAACGATTCAATCAATTCGAAAAAGAATATGGTCGCCCGTTAACTTTAGCATTCGAACCCGGAAAATTTTTAGTGAGTGAAGCCGGCTTTTTTCTTGCTAAAGTAAATGTCGTAAAACAAACAACATCAACAGTATTTGCTGGAATTGATAGCGGCTTTAATCATTTAATAAGACCAATGTTGTATGGCTCCTATCATCATATTGAAAACATTTCCAATCCAAAAGGGAAAGAACGTTTTTATTCAGTAGTAGGCTATATTTGCGAAACCGACACGTTTGCCAATAACCGAAGAATAGCGGAAATTAAAGAAGGAGATGTTTTGTGTTTTAGAAATGCCGGAGCATATTGTTTTTCGATGTCCTCTAATTATAATTCACGTTTTCGTCCTGCCGAAGTACTTTGGTATGAAGGAAAAGGACATTTGATTCGCGAACGGGAAACATTTGTAGATTTAGTTCGTGGCCAAATTGAAATCACCTTTTTATAAATTAACTAACCCAACCTTGAAAGAGTCGGAATTATTTTCCGGCTTTTTTTATTTAATGTGTTTTTAATTTCAAATTAACACTTTCATTCCTTTGTTTTTTTATATTTGAATTCTTTAAAATAAAAAATACATGGACAGAAGAAAATTTTTCAGAAACGGAACACTCTTTACGTTAGGTTCTGCTTTTTTGAATCCATTTGAAACTATTGCTCAACATCCGGATATTTCTACAACCTTAAAAGGGAAGAAAACCAAAAATATTATTGTATTAGTGAGTGACGGAATGAGTTCCGGAACGTTAAACATGGCTGATATTTATTTAAATAGAAAAACCGGTAAAGGTTCAAATTGGTTAAATTTATATCGAGAAAACAAAGTAAATCGTGCTTTGATGGACATGGCTTCTGCCTCATCTATTGTTACTGATTCTGCTGCTGCCAGTTCCTCTTGGGGAAGCGGTTTCCGTGTGAAAAATGGATCATTAAATATTGGAGTAAATGGTGAAGAATATCTTCCAATATGGCAGAAATTTAAAAAAGCTGGTAAAATGGCCGGTTGTGTCACTACTGTTCCAATTACTCACGCAACACCTGCCGGATTTTGTGCGAACAGTAAAAGCAGAAACAGTCAACCGGAAATTGCTGAAAGTTATTTGAAAATAAAATTTGATGTGTTGATGGGTGGCGGTCTACAATATTTTGATAGTTCCTTAAGAAGTGATAAAAAAGATGTTTTTAGTGCTTATGAATCAAATGGCTATCAAGTAGTTAAAACCCGTAATGAAATGTTAGCTACAGCAAACGACAAACCTATTTTAGGTGTTTTTTATGAAGATGGACTTCCTTATACCATTGATAGAGAAAATGTCAAGGATTTAAGCAACGCTGTTCCAACGCTAGCTGAAATGACTCAAAAAGCTATTGACCGGATGAAAAATCATAAAGAAGGATTTGTTTTGCAAGTAGAAGGAGGAAAAGTAGATTGGGCAGCTCATGCCAATGATATTGCCGGATTATTATATGATCAAGTTGCCTTTGATGAAGCCATAAAAGTGGCTATTGATTTTGCAGAAAAAGACAGCAATACCTTAATTATCATCACATCAGACCATGGTAATGCCAATCCCGGAATTATTTATGGTAGTACTTCAAACGACCATTTTGACAGTATTCAACATTTTAAACACACCAACGAATGGATATTAAATGGTTTTAATCCAAATTCTACTCTCTCTCAAGTGAAAGAAAGAATTGAATTTGCTAACGGTTTTGCATTAAATGATGAGGAAGCAAAAACTATTTTAAGCTATTATGAAGGATTGAAAAAAGAGGATAGCGGTTTGTACAATTACAAAAATCTTCCTTATAAAGCTTTTGCTGAAATGCAAAAATCACGAACATCCGTTGGTTGGATTAGCATGGACCACTCGGCAGATTATACAGAATTAGCCATGTTTGGTCCGGGAAGTGAAAACTTAAAACCATTTATCAAAAATACCGATTTACACTATTTCATGCTGAATGCAGCCGAAGTAGAGAATAAATTTTAAGGTTAAATTAATTCATAAAAAAAAGACACAAATCATAAGGTTTGTGTCTTTTTATATTTTAATCGTCCTGTAATTTTCGACGCTCACGTTCTTTTTTTATTAACATCAATTCACGACTGGTTTGACCGGCAACGGAAGTATTTTCTTCTGCTCTTCGAATTAAGTAGGGCATCACATCGCGAACCGGACCAAATGGTAAATATTTTGCAACATTGTAACCATTTGCCGCTAAATTATAACTGATATTGTCACTCATTCCATACAATTGACCAAACCAAATTCTGTTATCATTGTTTGACAGCCCTTTTTCTGCCATCAGTTGCATCAATTTATAGGAACTCAACTCGTTATGTGTACCTGCAAAAACAGCCATCTGATTGATATTATCTAGCATGTAAGCCAACGTGTCATCATACATTTTATCTGATTCTTCTTTAGTAGCACAGATTGGGGTTTTATATCCTTTTTCCTCCGCACGCTGATTCTCTTTTTCCATATAAGCCCCACGAACCAATTTCATTCCGATATAAAAACCTTCCCGTTTTGCTTGTTCATGTAATTTTTTAAGAAAGTCAAGTCTATCCCATCTATATAATTGAATAGTATTAAAAATGATTGCCTTTTCTTTATTATATTTTTGCATCATTTTAGTTACCAATTCATCGGCAGCATCTTGCATCCAACTTTCTTCTGCATCAATTAATAAAGAAACGTCCTTTTCAAAGGCCAATTTACAAACGGCTTCATAACGAGCAACGACTCTATCCCATTCTTGATGTTCTTCAAAATTGAGTGGGTCTTTTCTTCCTACTTTAGTATAAAGATCAAGTCGTCCAAACCCGGTTGGTTTAAAAACTGCAAACGGAATTGCATCTTTAAGTTTTGCAAATTCTATGATTTTCAGCGTTTTTTTCATAGCCGCATCAAATTGATGCTCATCTTCTTTACCTTCCACAGAATAATCTAATACTGAACAAACTTTTTTAGTGAACATTTTTTCCATGACGGGCATACAGTCATCTTCACTGACTCCGCCACAAAAATGATCAAAAACAGAAGCTCTGATTAAGCCTTCCACCGGCAAATGTGCTTTTAAAGCAAAATTTGTCACTGCTGTTCCGATCCGCACTAACGGCTCGTTGTCAATGAGTTTGAATAAAAAATAAGCTCTATCTAATTCAGAATCACTTTTAAGAGAAAAAGCAACTTGGGTATTGTCGAAGATTTTTTCCATCATTTATTGAAAATAATACAGCAAAGATAAGGAGTGTTTGAGAATTTAATGATTTTTTTGACTTAATTTGTACAAATAATTATAATACAATAATATCCAACAAATACGTTTGTTAACTTCTTTTATTATTATGCAAAAAATACAAGCCACTGGTTATTCAATCAATTTCAATCAAAATGGGTATATTTTTCTAAATTCTTATTTAGAAGAAAAAAACTATTCTAAACTTTTTGTTTTGGTTGATTCAAATACTTATGCAAATTGTTTATCTCATTTTTTGGCTCATATAGCAACAGATTTAGAAATTGAAATAATCGAAATTGAATCAGGAGAAAGTCATAAAACCATCGATACGTGCGTTCAATTATGGCATTCTTTGACCGAATTAGGTGGCGATAGAAAATCTCTACTTTTTAATTTAGGTGGCGGTGTAATTTCGGATATAGGCGGTTTTGTTGCTTCAACATTTAAAAGAGGAATCGATTTTATTAATATACCAACCACTTTATTGGCAATGGTTGATGCCTCTATTGGAGGAAAAAACGGAGTAGATTTAGCTAATTTAAAAAATCAAATTGGCGTTATAAATTCGCCTAAAGCTGTATTGATAGATTCAACTTATTTAGAAACATTACCTCAAAACGAAATGCGTTCCGGATTGGCAGAAATGTTAAAACACGGACTCATTTTTGACAAATCCTATTGGGAGAAATTTTTAAATTTAAACGATTTCACAACCGAAGATTTAGATGACTTAATTTACCATTCTGTTGTAATCAAAAACGCTATCGTAAGTCAGGATCCAACGGAAAATGGAATACGAAAAGCCTTGAATTTCGGGCATACTTTGGGTCATGCCATTGAAAGTTATTTTTTGGAAAGTTCAACAAAAAAGACTCTTCTACACGGTGAAGCAATTGCTGCGGGAATGATTTTAGAAAGTTATATATCAATGCAAAAAGAGTTAATTTCAAGAGAAGAATACAGTCAAATTAAATCGGGTATTCAAGCTATTTTTGAACCTATCGATTTTGAAGAAAATGACTTACAGCCCATCATGGATTTATTGATACATGACAAAAAAAATGAATATGGAAAAATTCAATTTGCCTTATTAGACGGAATTGGAAAAATAAAAATTAATCAATATGCTGAAAATGAGTGGATTATTAATGCTTTTGAAGATTATAAATGTTAACTATTTTTTTAAGTAAAGGTTTGTATTTCGCTAATAATATTTTTTACATTTGCCTTAATGAAAAATAGTCAAAATAAAAATGTGTTTCTTCTAGATACTTACTGTATTAATAGGGCTTTCCAACGATTTTTAAATAATTCTTTGAATAAAATATATTCTTTAAGTTTAGACATATCAGATAGTAATTTCCTTTTTCATGAAAAACTGCAAATTATTTTTGCAAATATTCGGGTTTGAAAATTAGATTCTTAGTTTTTTACTTTACTTTTAATCTAAATTATTGAAACCTAAATGAATACAAAATATTTCGACCTAATCAATCAAACGTTCTACTTTCCACAAGAAGAATTTACATTAAATAAAGACAACCTTCAATTTCATCATATCGATTTGATGAAAATTGTTGAACAATATGGTACTCCGTTAAAGTTTACTTATTTGCCTCAAATTTCTAGCAATATCAATCGAGCAAAAGGTTGGTTTAGAAAAGCCATGGAGAAAAATAAATACGAAGCCAAGTATTATTATTGCTATTGTACAAAAAGTTCTCACTTTAGTTTCATCATGAATGAAGCATTTAAAAATAATATTCATATTGAAACTTCCTCTGCTTTTGATATTAATATTGTTGAAAGTTTAATGGCTGAAGGTAAAATCAACAAAAATACCTATGTAATTTGTAATGGTTTTAAAAGAGAACAATACATCGAAAATATCGCCAAATTAATCAATGGTGGGCATAACAAAACAATTCCAATAATCGATAATTATGAAGAATTAGATTTGTTGCAAGACAAAATTGATGGAAAATTCAAAATTGGAATTAGAATTGCCGCGGAAGAAGAACCAAAATTTGAGTTTTATACTTCCCGTTTAGGGATTGGTTATAAAAACATTCTTCCTTTCTACAGAAAACAAATTGAAGAAAATAAAAAAGTAGAACTTAAAATGCTTCACTTTTTTATCAATACCGGCATTCGTGATACGGCTTATTACTGGAATGAGTTGTTGAAATGTTTAAAAGTTTATGTAGCATTAAAAAAAGAATGTCCTACATTAGACAGTTTAAATATTGGTGGTGGATTTCCAATTAAAAATTCATTAGCTTTTGAATATGATTACCAATATATGATTGATGAAATTATCAATCAAATTAAAATATCATGTGAAGAAGCAGAAGTTGATGTGCCTAATATTTTTACTGAATTCGGTTCGTTTACCGTGGGTGAAAGTGGTGGAGCAATTTACCAGGTTTTGTACCAAAAACAACAAAATGATCGTGAAAAATGGAATATGATTGATTCCTCTTTCATCACTACTTTACCTGATACATGGGCAATCAACAAACGTTTTGTCATGTTGGCTATCAACCGATGGAACGACACCTACGAAAGAGTTTTATTAGGTGGGTTAACATGTGATAGCGATGATTATTACAATTCCGAACAAAACATGAATGCGGTTTATTTACCTAAATATAACAAAGAAAAACCATTATATATCGGATTTTTTAATACAGGTGCCTATCAGGAAACTATTGGCGGTTTTGGTGGATTACACCACTGTTTGATTCCGCAACCCAAACATATTTTGATTGACAGAGATGAAAATGGTATTTTGGCTACGGAAGTATTTTCAGAACAACAAAGTGCCGAACAAGTATTATCCATTTTAGGCTATGAAAAAAAATAATATTTTTTGTTTGATAAAAGTATTTGTCTTTTCATAAAAAAAGTTTTTCTTTGAACCAACTTAAAACAGTTAATAAAATATAAAATATAAATGAGCAAAGGACCTATTAGTCAATTTATTGAGAAAAATTATCTTCATTTCAATTCTGCAGCACTTGTCGATGCCGCTAAAGGATATGAACAACATTTGCTTGAAAACGGAAAAATGATGATTACGCTTGCCGGTGCGATGAGTACCGCCGAGTTAGGAAAATCATTGGCAGAAATGATTCGCCAAGACAAAGTGCACATTATTTCTTGTACCGGAGCAAATTTAGAAGAAGATATTATGAACTTAGTTGCTCATAATTCATATAAGAGAGTTCCTAATTATCGAGATTTGAGTCCACAAGAAGAATGGGACTTGCTGGAGAATCATTACAACAGAGTTACTGACACTTGTATTCCGGAAGAAGAAGCTTTTAGAAGATTACAATCGCATCTGTTTGATATTTGGAATAATGCCGATTCAAAAGGAGAGCGTTATTTTCCTCATGAATTCATGTACCAAATGTTAAACTCAGGAGTTTTAAAACAATACTACGAAATCGACCCAAAAGATTCTTGGATGGTAGCCGCTGCTGAAAAAAACCTTCCAATTGTTGTTCCCGGTTGGGAAGACAGTACAATGGGTAATATTTTCGCTTCCTATTGCATCAAAGGAGAATTCAAACCCACTACAATGAAAAGTGGCATTGAATACATGATGTGGTTAGCTGATTGGTATCCAAAAAATTCCGGTGGTAAAGGAGTTGGTTTCTTTCAAATTGGAGGTGGTATTGCAGGAGATTTTCCAATCTGTGTAGTTCCTATGTTGTATCAGGATATGGAAATGCATGATATTCCATTTTGGAGTTATTTTTGCCAAATTTCCGATTCAACCACAAGTTATGGCTCCTACTCAGGTGCTGTTCCAAACGAAAAAATAACTTGGGGTAAATTAGACATTCATACACCCAAATTTATTATCGAATCTGATGCTACCATTGTAGCTCCATTAATATTTGCTTACTTACTTGATTTATAATTGATTTTTTTATGAGAAGAATTATTGTTGATTATGCCAAACTGACAAACGATATCTTATCCATGCTTGTGGAAAAATTTCCTGATGGCTATGAAGATTCTGATATTATTCGATTTAGAAATGCCCAAAACGAATTAATTGAAGCCGTTGAAGTTCGCACGGAAGACACTATTTACTTGGTTAAAGTGAGTAAAAAACTAGCTACACGAATTGAAAACTTTGAAGAAGATGAAGATTTAGATGTAGAAGTTGAAACTATTGCACCGGTTAAAGGTCTTGATTTAGATGATGATATCGATGAAGTGGATGTTGATGAAGAAGATGACGATGCTCCATCTGACGATGATACGGAAGTAGATTTATTAAAAGATTCCGGCGGCTCTGACGACGAGGACGATGATGACGATGAACCCTCTGATGAGGATGACGACGACGACGAAGATTACTAAAATACGAAGCCGTCTCACAACTTGAGACGGTTTTTTTTATGTAATTTTCTTGCATAAAATGGCAATATTCTGTATTTTTATATCTGATTTACAGATAATTAGACATGAATTTCAAACACTACAATCAACGTC